>Ga0209700_100022_pt1 | contig 229977 bp, 205 predicted proteins | sample SiratroredBW_FD_187528 | JGI IMG/M metagenome (GOLD analysis project Ga0209700, IMG submission 187528) | Root nodule microbial communities of legume samples collected from California, USA - Siratro red BW (SPAdes) (version 2) | ecosystem: Host-associated > Plants > Roots > Nodule | place: USA... | reverse complement strand
AGCGCTTGCCAAGCCAACAGACCGGTGAGCGGGCGGGGTCAAGGCCGCCAGCCGCCGTAGGCGGGGGCGCGCCAGCGCCAGCCTTGAGGCCGCCCGCTCGCCGGGCTACTTCGCCACAGTTGCTCTTTCATTTGAGGGTGAAGAGATACAGCAAAGCTCGGGCGAAATGCGCCGCGAGGCTGCGAAGGTGTGTCTGCAATGAAGATGCGCTTGATGAAGCGGCCATGTCGTCCCACACTCCGTCATTGCGAGGAGCTCTTGCGACGAAGCAATCCAGACTATCTCTGTGGAGGGAGTCTGGATTGCTTCGCTGCGCTCGCAATGACGAGCTGGACGAGCGTGCACTCGCAATGACGGGTACCCCAGACGTGAGAAAGCGCCCGTGGGGGGCGGGCGCTTTCTGTAGTCGACTTGGGGTTGGGGTCGTCTACATATCCACGTGGCGACTTTGGGGGGCTGGTAAAGAGCCGCGTGAATTCACAAAACTCGTCAGATCTCCTTAGCGAACGAGGGACGCGTTCGAACTGGTGATAACGACCGGCTTGTCGGCCTTGATGACGCGGGCGGTCTGGGTCAGGCCTTCATCCGAACCCGTGCGTGCCGTGATGCCGAGGCCCGCCACCGCGATCCCTGCGACGAGGGCGACGACCACAATCTTCAAATGGGTCGCGCGATCAGCGCTGTAGATCGAGTGGTTCATGGAAGCCTCCTGCCGCCATCTACCCGAAGTAGTCGCCAGCCCTTTCGGGCCGGTTCATGCTTCCGGTGGCCAACAACCTAGTATTGGGAGGATTCGTTCCCAAGAGGCCATCACAAGGGCGTGAAAGGACGTGAAACGTCGCGATCAAAAACGCCCCTGGATCGTTCGATTATATAATTATTTCAAAGATGTAATGTGCCCGCGGGTTGCCTTTCGATGCTTGGTCCACAAGGCGCCAGGAGCTGAAAAACCATTTGCCTGTGGCCGAAAAACACACGGCTTCTTAAGGCAAATCAGATGCTTCCGACCGTTTTCAACCTCGCCCTAGGGTGGATTTCGGCCTGCGACAGCACGGTGGTCTGGGCGCGGAACCGTTCCACCAGGGAACGCACGAACGGACGAATTGCGGCAGAGGTGACCAGCACCGGCGCCTCGCCTTCGCGGGCGGCACGCTCGAAGGCTTCGCGCACGGCGGTCATGAACTCCGACAGTTTCGAGGGCTGCATCGCGAGGCTGCGCTCCTCGCCCTGGCCGATGATGGATTCGGCAAAGGCCTGTTCCCAGCGCGCCGACAGCGCGATCAGCGGCAGATAGCCGTTGTAGGAGGTGTTCTGCGCGCAGATCTGGCGCGCTAGGCGGGCGCGGACATGCTCGACCATGGTCGCGGGATTGCGCGAGAAGGCGAGCGAGTCGGCGATGCCTTCGAGGATGGTCGAGAGGTCGCGGATCGAGATGCGCTCGGCGAGCAGGAGCTGCAGCACGCGCTGGATGCCGGAGACCGTGACCTGTCCCGGCACGATGTCCTTGACCAGCTCGCTCTGCTCCTTCGGCAGCTCCTTGAGCAGCTTCTGCACCTCGCCATAGGAGAGCAGGTCCGACATGTTGGCCTTGAGCAGCTCGGTGAGGTGGGTCGAGAGCACAGTCGCGGCATCAACCACGGTGTAGCCTTTGAGCGAGGCCTCTTCCTTGAGGCTGGCGTCGACCCAGGTCGCGGGCAGGCCGAAGGTCGGCTCGGTGGTGTGGATGCCGGGCACCTGCACCTGGCTGCCGCCGGGGTCCATCACCATGAACTGGTTCGGCCAGATCTTGCCGCTGCCAGCGTCGACCTCCTTGATCTTGATGATGTAGGTGTTGGCCTCGAGCTGGACGTTGTCGAGGATGCGCACCGCCGGCATCACGAATCCCATCTCGATCGCGAGCGAACGGCGCAGCGCCTTGATCTGCTCGGTGAGGCGGTCGGTGCCATCGGGGCCGTTGACCAGCGGCAGCAGGGCATAGCCGAGCTCGATCTTGAGGTCGTCGATCTTGAGCGCCGCCGAGATCGGCTCTTCGGCCGCAGCCGCGCCCGGCGCACCCGGCATCCCCGGAGCAGGCGCGGCCTTGGCGGCTTCCTCGGCCTTGACGGCGGTCTTCTTGTGGTTGCGGGCGTGCCAGGCCAGCGCGCCGGCGCCGGCGCCGAGCGCGAGGAACGGGATGGTCGGAATGCCGGGCAGGGCCGCCAGCACCAGCATCACCGCGGAGGACATGGCCAGGGCCTGCGGATAGCCGGAGAACTGCTTCATCAGCGCCTTGTCGGCGGCGCCGGAGACGCCGGCCTTGGAGACGAGCAGGCCGGCCGCGGTCGAGACGATCAGCGCCGGCACCTGGGTGACGAGGCCGTCACCCACGGTCAGCAGCGTGTAGCTGCGGCCGGCGTCGGCAAAGGACATGCCCTGCTGCGCCACGCCGATGATCATGCCGCCAACGACGTTGATGAAGACGATCAGCAGGCCGGCGATGGCATCGCCGCGGACGAACTTGGAGGCACCGTCCATGGCGCCGAAGAAGCCGCTCTCGTCCTCGAGCTCCTTGCGCCGCTCCTTGGCGACCTTCTCGTCGATCAGACCGGCAGAGAGATCGGCGTCGATCGCCATCTGCTTGCCGGGCATGGCGTCGAGGTGGAAGCGGGCGGCAACTTCAGCGATACGGCCCGAACCCTTGGTGATGACGACGAAGTTGACGATGATCAGGATGGCGAAGACGATGATACCGATGACGAAATTGCCGCCCATCACGAAGCTGCCGAAGGCTTCGATAACGTGACCGGCGGCAGCCGTGCCCTCGTGCCCGTGCGACAGGATCAGCCGGGTCGAGGCCATGTTGAGCGACAGGCGCAGCATGGTCGAGATCAGGAGGATGGTCGGGAAGGCGGAGAATTCCAGCGGCGCCTGAATGAACAGCGACGTCATCAGGATCAGGATCGAGAGTGTGATCGAGATCGCCAGGAACAGATCCAGCACGATCGCGGGCAGGGGGAGGATCAGCACCACCAGGATGGTGAGGATGCCGAGCGCCAGCGCGATGTCGCCGCGCTTGAGGATCGTGACGACCTCGTTGAGGGAGGGAATCGAGGGCCTTGCTGCGCCTACGCCCTGTCCTGCGGCGACGTCGACCATGGTAGCTGCCTCCCCGCGCGACTGCCGTCCGCGCGCCCCAAACGTCTGCGCGGCGGCCGAGGGGCCGCCGCTCCGAAAGTGAGGCACCGCACTGGCGTCCACGGGGGATCTCCCGTTCTACCCGGCTGACGACACTCGACTTCACCCGGCAATTTTTGCCCGGTGTATGGTTAGCAAAGGGTTAACGGAGGGCGCGGCAGGAGTGCGGGGCGGGTGTTTTTGCCCGTCATTCCGGAGCGCGCGTAGCGCGAACCCGGAATCCATCCTGCGGTAAGTGACGTGGAGACATGGATTCCGGGTTCGCGCCAAGAAGGCGCGCCCCGGAATGACCACAACGGAATGCCGAGGGCCCTTACTTCGCCTTCTCCATCTTCGTCACCGTGTACCCCGATGCCGCCTCCTCGGCCTCGAAGGTCACCTTGTCGCCGACCTTCACCTGCTTGAGCATCGCTGTGTCCTTGACGCGGTAGACCATGGTCATGGGTTCTTCCATGCCGAGGCTCTTGGCCGGCCCGTGCTTGAGCGTGATCTTGCCGGCGCCCTCGTCGATCTTCTTGACCTCGCCACTGATCGAGGCAGCCCCGGCTGCCAGGGCTCCAGTGGCAACGCCTAACGTCAGCGCCAGCGCTGCAGTGATACGGATGATGCGGTTCATGGGGGTCTCCATTGCTTACTTCACGGTGACGTGGCCGACCATGCCGTAGTAGCGGTGGTCGGGAATCAGGCACGAAAATTCGAACGTGCCGGCCTTGCTGAACTTCCAGAGAATCTCCGCCGTCTTGTTCGGGGCAAGTCGCACTCCGTTCGGATCGTCATGCTCCATGTGCGGATGCTTCTTCATCACCTCGGCATGCGCGAGATTCTCCTTGGGTGTGGCGAGCAGAAACTCGTGATCCTCCTTGCCGACATTGCGCAGCACGAAGCGGATCTGCTCGCCGCGCTTCACGTTGAAGTTCGACGGCTCGTACGACATCTCGCTCAGCGCGATCTCGATGGTGCGCGCCGGCTTTTTGGGATCGCCGGGCTCGCCCGCTGAAAAGGACGTATGGCCGTGATTTTCGTGCGCACCGGCGGACGAGATCGAGAGCGCTGCCAGCGCGAGGACGAATGTGACGGTCTTCTTCATTGTAGTCTCCAGTTGGGGGTGGTTCATCGAAACGCTCACATCTTCATGTGCTTCATCGGGGGGCTGCCTGGTTTTTGCCGTGCCGGCTCTGTGGTTGGCGCCGTGACCTCGTAGGCGACGGTGCCTTTCGGGAATTGGTAGGGCCCGGGATCGCGATAGTCGTCGCGGGCGAGGTCCTCGCGGATCTTCATCACCGTGAACATGCCGCCCATCTCGATCGGCCCAAACTGGCCGGTGCCGGTCATCATTGGCAGCGTGTTGTCGGGCGCGGGCATCTCCATGTTGCCCATCGCCATGCCGGTCGAGCCCATCGCCATGCTGTCAGGCGCGAGCTTGCCGACGGCCTTGGCGAGATCCTTGCGCGACACGCCGATCAGATTGCGCACCTCGTGTCCCATCGCATTCATGGTGTGGTGCGACTTGTGGCAGTGGAAGGCCCAGTCGCCGGGATTGTCGGCGAGCACGTCGAACACCCGCACCGCGCCGACCGGCACGTCGGTCGTCGTCTCCGGATATTGCGCGCTCTCCGGAATCCAGCCACCGTCGGTGCAGGTCACCGCAAAGCTGTGGCCGTGCAGGTGGATGGGATGGTTGGTCATGCTGAGATTGCCGATGCGCACGCGCACCTTGTCGCCGAGCCTGACCGGCAGCGGATCGATGCCAGGAAACACCCGCGCGTTCCAGGTCCACATATTGAAATCGGTCATCTCATTGACCAGCGGCAGATAGGTGCCGGGATCGACGCGATAAGTGCTCATCACGAAGACGAAGTCGCGGTCGACGGGCCGGAAGTTTTGATTGCGCGGATGCACGACGACCATGCCCATCATGCCCATCGCCATCTGCACCATCTCGTCGGAATGCGGGTGGTACATGAAGGTCCCGCTCTTCTTCATCTCGAACTCGTAGACGAAGGTCTTTCCCGGCTGGATGTGCGGCTGGGTCAGCCCGCCGACGCCGTCCATGCCGCTCGGAATGATCATGCCGTGCCAGTGCACGGTGGTGTATTCCGGCAGTCTGTTCGTGACGAAGATGCGGACCTTGTCGCCCTCCACCGCCTCGATGGTCGGGCCCGGCGACTGGCCGTTATAGCCCCACAGATTCACCTTCATGCCTTCCGCGAACTCGCGCACCACGGGCTCGGCGACGAGATGGAATTCCTTCCAGTCGCCGTTCATGCGGAACGGCAGCGACCAGCCGTTCAGCGTGACCACGGGCCGGTAGTCCGGACCGCTGATCGGATGCAGCGGCGGCTGCATCACCACCTTGTCCATGTGCGGGGCCTCCGGAATCGACGCGGCCTGGACGCGGCCGCTGATGGCTGAGGCGCTGGCAAGCGCGGCTGTGCCCAAAAATCCTCGGCGGGAAAACATGTCGGCCTCCATGTCAGTGGCCGCCGTCGGCAGGCGCTGCCGCGGCGATGGTGGTTGGATTGTCGCTGCCGGCCGCAGGCGAGCCGCCGCCGTTGACGACGGTCTGCAGGTCGGATTGGGCGAGGAAGAACCTTTGCTTTGCATCGATGGCGCCGCGCAGCGACGCCAGGCGCTGCCGTGCCTCGGTGAGCAGCGCAAAAATGTCGACCTGCATGCTGGAGAAGCGCAGCTGCATCTCCTCTGTGATGATCTTTCGCAAGGGGATGATCTCGCGCTGGTAGTGGCTGGCGATGTCGTAGCTGGAGCGATAGCTGCGATAAGCGTCGCGTGCTTCCGAACGGACGTTGACGGCGCGCTCGGTCAGGCGGTTAAAGGCGAGATTGTAGGTTTCCGCCGCCTGGCGCACGCGGACCTCGCCGCCGTCGAAGATCGGGATCTGGAACTGAACGTCGAAGCCGCGCTCGCGGAACGGCGCACCTTCCGGATCCTGGGTGCGGCGGGAGATGCCGGCGAGATCGAGCAGGGTGACGAAGCGCGTCGCCTCGGTGAGATTCAGCGATTTCGCCAGCGCCGTCAGCTCCAGCCGCGCGATCTGCAGGTCAATGCGATGGGCCACCGCGTCGGTTTCGATCGAGGGTAAGGCCAGCGGTCGGCGCGGCAGCGGCGGCAACGCGTTCGGCAGGCGGAAGTCGAGGCCGCCGTCCCACAGCCCCATCAGGCGTGCGAGCCTTTCGCGTGCGCTCGCTGCCGTCTGCCGTGCGGTGGCGAGGTCGGCGGTGGTCTCGGCGTAAAACACCTGCTCGCGCGCCTGGTCGAGCTTGTTGAGCGAGCCGGTTTCGCCGAGCTTGACCGCGAGCTGTGCGGTCGATTCCGCCGTCGCCTTCGCGTCCGTCAGCAGCACCACCATCTCGTTGCCGGCAACGGCGCGCCAATAAGCGCGGCGGACGTCGGCGGCGAGCCGCAATGTTGCCAGTGCCGCGCGCAATTGGGCCTGGCGAAAACGGTCGCGGGCGATGTCGGAGCGGAACGGCAGGGTGGCGAGCGCGAGGATGTCACCCACCACCTGGCGCTCGATCTCGCTGGCGCCATTGCCTGAGATCCGCGAGATCGAGAACACCGGATTGGGCGGCAGGCTCTGCTCGACCAGATCGGTCTCGGCCAGCGCCAGCTCGTTGTAGGCCGCTTGCAGCCCCTTGTTGTTGAGCAGCGCGATCTGCACGGCAGTGTCTGCGGTCAATGTCCGCGACAGCAGCTGGCGCATGCGCCCGTCAACTGCGCCCTCTCCCTCGCTTGTTCGCACGAAGGCGACGTCCTTGCTGATGCTCTGGCTCGTCAGCTCCGAGACTGTCGTCATGCCGCTGTCGGGCGAGAACGCGGCGCAGCCGGACAGACTGAGCGCAGCGAGAACGAGCAGGCTTCGCGCGAAATGATGTGCCATGGCGCGCTCCTACCGGTCTTGCTTCGGCTGCGGCGCGACATTCTCGTTGCGCTCGCGCCATGGTGCCGGCGTCGCCGGCCGCAGGCTGCTGTAGGGCGCGATCGTGGAACGATAGATGGTCGGCGCCACCTTGGCCGCGGGATCGGCAGGATCCGCGGCGGCGATGTGTGTCGTTGCGGGCATGCAGCCGGCCAACGCCAGCGCAATCACGGTCAGCAGCGACCAACTAAATAGAAAATGTCGTCCACGCGCCGCGGATGCGGCGGCGGACTTCGCCCCGGAAAGTGTCAACATGATTCATCCCTGATCTGTCCGTAAAGACCACAGGTTCGCGCGCGCAGACGCGCGCTCGGCCTGACGTCGTCGCGTCAGATCAGGCGATGGGAGGGCGGTAGTGCAGGGGCGGCGGCGCGCTGTGCAGGCTGGCCACGATCTCGGGCGCGCAGGCGGAGATGGGCTGAAGCGGCTTGGCGACGCTGGGCAGATCGGTCGGCAGCGCACTCACGCACATCATCCCGCAGCACGGTCCGGTCGTGCCCTTGCCGCCATGATGATGCGGAGCGGGCGCGTCCTGCGCAGCGGTCTGGTGATGCGCATGCGCTCCCGCGTGGTCATGCGAGGGAGCGCCATGCTGATGGCTTGCCTGCATCTGGTGGTGCGCCGGCGCGAGATCGGCGAGCGGGGCCTCGTCCGCAAGACACGGTACCGGACCGCTGCCCCAGGCGAGCGCTGCTGCGGGCGCGAGCACGCAGAACAGATAGGCGAGGGCAACGAGGCGCCCCACCCTGATCCGCATCGATCGTGTCAATCGCAACAGCATTCCGCCGACATGTTCCCCGCGCAGCAATGTTGCACACGCTGATTGCAAACTAGTGGCAAAACCCGCGTTCGCCAAGCTCCTTCTTACCGCAGTGCACCGCGCATGCCCAATATCGCGCCACGATACTTGACCATGTGGCAATCAACGAACATGGTCCGTTCCGTGCACGCGCCAAATCATCCAGGACAAACCCCGGCTTCATTCACCCCTGATTCGCGTCAGGCCTGGATGCGCCTGGTCATTGCGCTCCTGATCGGCTCGATCGGCGCCGTCGGCATGTGGGCGGTCGTGGTCGTGATTCCCGTGGTGCAGACCGAATTCGGTGCCACACGCGGCGCGGTGTCGCTGGCTTTCACGCTGATGATGTTCGGTTTTGGGCTGGGCGGCGTGATCGCCGGCAAGATCACCGACCGGTTCGGCATCGTGCCGGCGATGGCGATCAGCATCGCCTTTCTCGGCATCGCCAACGTGCTCGCGGGGCTGTCGACGCAGCTCTGGCAGTTCGTGGCGGCGTATTTCCTGATCGGGCTCGGCACCTCCGCGACTTTCGCGCCGCTGATGGCGGAAGCCTCGCATTGGTTCGAGCGCTATCGCGGACTTGCGGTGACCATCGTCGCCAGCGGCAATTATGTCGCCGGCACGATGTGGCCGCCCATCGTGAGCTGGGGCACGCAGACCGCCGGCTGGCGCTACACCCATATCGGCATCGGCCTCGTCTGCGCGAGCACGATGGCACTTCTGGTCCTCGTCCTGCGCGCGCAGATGGGCGACGACCATATCCGCGACCATGCCAATGCACCGCCGCCGCGGGTCGATCTCAAGCTGTCGACCAACACGCTGACGGTGCTGCTCTCGATCGCCAGCATCTCCTGCTGCGTCGCCATGGCGATGCCGCAGGTGCATATCGTCGCCTATTGCGGCGATCTCGGTTATGGCGTCGCGCGTGGCGCCGAGATGCTGTCCTTGATGATGGGCTGCGGCATCGTCAGCCGGATCGGCTCGGGCTATCTCGCCGACAAGATCGGCGGCATCCGCACGCTGCTGGTGGGATCGCTGGCGCAGGGCTTTGCGCTGGTGTTCTATTTGTTCTTCGATAGTCTCACTTCGCTTTATCTGATCTCGGCGATGTTCGGCCTGTTCCAGGGCGGCATCGTGCCGAGCTACGCCATCATCGTGCGCGAGGCGATGCCGGCGAGCGAAGCCGCAACGCGCGTCGGCATCGTGATCTTCGCGTCCGTGTTCGGCATGTCGTTCGGCGGCTGGGTGTCGGGCGTCATCTTCGATGCCACCGGCTCGTATGCCGCGGCGTTCGCCAACGGCGTGGCGTGGAACGCGCTGAACATCGCCATCGTCGTATTGCTCTTGATTCGCTCGCGGATGGGCTCGGTCAAGACCGGCCCGGGTTTTGCCACCTAAACGGACTGTCCCGCCTTCAGCAGCGAGCAGCCGGTGATCTTGTAGCTGCCATCCGGCTGTTGCTCGAGCGTGTAGAGCGCCTCCCAGGCCTCGCCATTGGCATCGATGATATGGACGCGCTGGGCGATCCAATCGCCGTCGGTTTTGCTCTCGCCAAATTCGAAACTCTTGTGACGATAGACCGGCGCGTAGCCGTTCTGCACCATGGACATGAAGATGTCGGGTGCGGGAAAGATCTCCTTGATCGCCGGTGCCGCATAGGAATAGGCCGCCGTCGCATCGTCGCGAACGAAAGCCTGCTCCTGGGCGCGGATAACGCTTTGCGCCGCCGTGACATCGCCGGCGCGTGCGGCGAGGGGACTAAGGGCAATCGTGAGGGCGACGACCAAGGCTGCGATGCGCATGACAGGCTCCGCGTCGATATCCCGGCGGTGGCGATGCTAGCACATCTCCGCGCCTACCGCTTCCGCCTCGGCGCCGATTTCGCTGGCCTGGCTGCGCGCGCCTTGGCCTTCTCTGGTTGCACGCGCAAGCCGTCGATGAACACGTCAAGGAGCCGCAGCGCCGTTGCCTGCCAGCCGGGCTGGTCGTGGATGTAGCACATGCCGAAGAACGCGCGCAGCAAGTCCTCGGCACTGATGTCGGCGCGCATCTCGCCGGCCGCGACTGCGCGGTCGAGCAGCGAGCCGGTCGCCTTCGTCAGCCGATCGAACGAGAAGGCGTGCAACTCGGACCCGCTCTGCACCGCGAGCGCCAGGGCTGCCATCATCCCCTTCTTGGTGGCGACGAATTCGACACCTGAGCGCAGCCAGCGCCTGAGCGCATCGACGGGGTCCTTGGCGTTCTTCAGCTGCTCGGCGAGTTCGCTGAGCTGCTCGACCTCGCGCCGGTACACCGCCTCGAACAGATCCTCGCGCGTGGGAAAATGGCGGTAGAGCGTGCCGATGCCGACGCCGGCGCGTTTGGCGACCGCTTCCAGGCTCGCTTCGGGGCCGCCCGCGCTGAACACCAGCTTCGCCGCTTCGAGCACGCGCTCGCGATTGCGCACGGCGTCGGCGCGGGGCTTTCGGGTCTGGTCGGTGTGGTCGTCCATATCAGGCAATGTAGATCACGAATTGGTTAGATTGAACACTTCTTGAACCCTTGGCGAGCCGCATCGCGTTGTACGCGCATGGGCTTTTGACGAATTCCAAATATTTCCGAGCGGCTCTTGTTAAACGGAGGGTGCCTCCGTATCTTCGCTTGAGCGTCGGCCGCATCATGTCCGGGCGGCGCGGTCTCGACGGCGGCCACGGCGGTGGCGCGCTGCACGACTAGTCATGTCCATATCTGATCGGAGCCTTGTATGAACCACTCCATCAGCCTCACCGTGAACGGTGCGCGGCGCGAATTCGTCCTCGACGATCCGCGCGTCACGCTGCTCGATCTCCTGCGTGAGCGCCTTCATCTGACCGGAACCAAGAAAGGATGCGACCGCGGCCAGTGCGGTGCCTGCACCATTCTCGTCGACGGCAAGCGCATCAACTCCTGCCTCGCACTCGCCATCAGCCATGACGGCGCCGACATCCTCACCATCGAAGGCGTTGCGCGCGGCGACCAGCTTCATCCGGTGCAGGCCGCCTTCATCGCCCATGACGGCTTTCAGTGCGGCTTCTGCACCCCCGGCCAGATCATGAGCGCCATCGGCATGATGAGCGAGGCGCAGGCCGGCAACGATCCCGAGCGCATCCGCGAATGCATGAGCGGCAATCTGTGCCGCTGCGGCGCCTATGCCGGCATCGTCGATGCCGTGCTCGACGCGCAAGGACGCATGGACGAATCCAATCAGAGGCGCTCCGCATGAAACCGTTCGATTATGTCAGGCCCGCCACGGTCACTGAGGCCGTTGCCGCCGCGGCCCAGCCGGGCGCCGTCTATCTCGCCGCTGGCACCAATCTGCTCGATCTGATGAAGGGGGGCGTCAGCCGTCCGGATCGTCTCGTCGACGTCACGCATCTCGATGGGCTCGACGGGATCGAGCGCCTCGCCGACGGGTCGTTGCGGATCGGCGCGCTCGTGAGCAACGCCGATCTCGCTCATGACACCGAGTTCGCGAGATCGTATCCCGCGGTCGCCGAAGCGCTGCTCTCGGGTGCATCCGCGCAACTGCGCAACGCCGCGACGGTCGGCGGCAATCTCCTGCAACGGACGCGCTGCGCATATTTCTACGACACCGCCAGCCGCTGCAACAAGCGCGAGGCCGGCAGCGGTTGCGATGCGCGTGAGGGCGAGAACCGCAGCCATGCCGTGCTCGGCTGGAGCGAGAACTGCATCGCCACGCATCCGTCCGATTTCTGCGTGCCGCTGGTCGCACTCGACGCCGTCGTCGAGATCGAGGGCAGGAACGGCCGGCGCGAGATCGCGCTCGACGAGCTGCACCGCCTGCCCGGCAATACCCCGGAGCGCGAGTCGGCGCTCGAACCCGGCGACCTCATCACTGCGGTGCGCCTGCCGCCTGCGGCGCGCGGCTTTGCCGCGCATGCGCGCTACCTCAAGGTTCGCGAACGTACGTCCTATGCCTTTGCCGTGGTATCGGCTGCGGCCGCATTGCGGATCGAGAGCGGCAAGATCGTGGAGGCGCGGCTCGCGCTTGGCGGCGTCGCGGCAAAGCCCTGGCGTGCGCGCGCTGCGGAGGACGTTCTCAGGAGCGTCGCGCCCACGGCCGACGCCTTCCGGGAAGCCGCCAGCCGCGCGCTCACCAATGCAAAGCCGTCCGGCGACAATGCTTACAAGATCGAGCTCGCGCACCGCATTCTCGTGCGCGCGTTGACACTGGCCGTAGCCGGTACGCCCGCGCGCCTGCCGGCGCTGCCGGCCTCTCCCTTTGCCTCGACCTCCGGAGCCATCCATGCCTGAGCTCAACCTGACCAGTGCGCCCGCCCATCTGCGCCACGGCTCGAATATCGGCCAGCCGCTGACCCGCCGCGACGGCATCCTCAAGGTCAAGGGGCAGGCGATCTATGCCGCCGACAATCATCCGCCCGGCATGCTGTTTGCGGTGATGGCCGTCGCCAGCATTTCGCGCGGCCGTGTGGCCTCGCTTGATGTCGATACCGCCAAGCGCCATCCCGGCGTGGTCGACGTCATGACGCCCGACCACAAGCCACAGCTCGCGATCGACCCGGAGATCAAGACCAATCCGTTCGTGTTCCGGATGGAAGTGCTGCAGAGCAATGAGGTCCGCTACGCCAATCAGCCGATCGCCGTCGTGATCGCCGAGACGCTGGAGGCCGCAACGGAAGGTGCGGCGCTGTTGGCGCCGCGTTACGAGACGCTCCCGGCGCTGATCGGTCTCGATGCCGGCGAAAGCTTCGTGCCGCCGGTCGTCGGCGTCGGCAATCCCGCGGCGCATCACCACGGCGATGTCGAGGCGGGCCTTGCCTCGGCCGAGAAGCAGATCGACGCGGTTTACGAGACGCCGCCGCAATATCACAACGCGATGGAGCCGCATGCGATCGTCGCCAGCTGGAACGGCGACAAACTGTCGGTCGACATGCCGACCCAGGGTTTGACAATGTCGCTGGCGCGTATCGCCGAATTGTTCGGCATCGCGCACGACAAGATCCACATCCGCAGCCCGTTCCTCGGCGGCGGCTTCGGCTCCAAGGGGCTGATGGCCGGCCCGCCGACGCTCGGTATCATGGCGGCCAAGCTGGTCGGCAGGCCGGTCAAGCTCGTGCTGCGCCGTGAGCAGATGTACGGCCCGGTCGGCCATCGCGCGCCGACGCGCCAGCGGTTGCGCATCGGCGCCGACGGTAAGGGGCATCTGACCGCGCTCGATCATCATGCCCGCACTGTGTCGAGCACGTTCGACGATTTCTACGAGCCCGCGGCCGGCGCCTCGCACTCGCTCTATGCAGCCCCTGCAATCCGCACCTCGCATGACGCCGTGCGTGTCAACACCGGCACGCCGTTGTTCATGCGCGCGCCCGGCGAGGCGACAGGATCGATCGCGCTCGAAAGTGCGATCGACGAGATGGCCTGGGCCTGCGGCATGGATCCGCTCGCCTTTCGCCTCAAGAACTACGCCGAGGTGGAGCCGATCACCGGCAAGCCCTTCTCCTCGAAAGCGTTGCGCGCCTGCTACGAGCAGGGCGCGGCGCGCTTCGGCTGGGCGAAGCGCTCGCTCCAGCCACGGCAGATTCGCGACGATGCCGGCCTGCTGGTCGGCTGGGGCATGGGCACCGCGACCTTCCCGGCGCTGATGTTCCAGGCCGAGGCCCGCGCGGTGATCCGTCGCGATGGCTCGGGCGTGATGGAGATCGGCGCGCATGATATGGGGCAGGGCGCCTGGACGGCATTGGCGCAGATTGCCGCCGATGCCGTTGGTCTCGATATGGACCACATCACGTTCAAGGCCGGCACGTCCGACCTGCCCGACGCAGGCATCGCCGGCGGCTCGGCGCACACCGCGACCGCCGGCGCGGCGATCCACAGCGCCGGTGCGGCCGTGATCGCAAAGCTCGCCGATCTCGCAACCAATGACGAGCGCTCGCCGCTGTTCGGTGCCGGCAATGCCGGCGTGGTCGCGCGCGACGGAAAGCTGTTTCGACGCGATGACCAGAGCCGCGGCGAGAGCTATGCCGAGATCCTGGCACGCGCTGGTGTCTCCGAAGTCGAGGCGCGCGGCACCGGCGCGCCGAACCCTGCGGCGATGGAGGAATACGCGATGCACGCCCACGGCGCGGTGTTCGCGGAGGTGAAGGTCGATCCCGAGCTCGGCCAGGTCCGGGTCACCCGCATGGTCGGCGCCTTCGCGGCGGGACGCATCGTCAATCCGCGGATGGTGCAGAGCCAGCTGTTCGGCGGCATGATCTGGGGTCTGTCCTTCGCGCTGCACGAGGAGGCCATCACCGACCGCCGCAGCGGCCGGATCATGAACGCCAATCTCGGCGAGTACCACATCCCCGTGAATGCCGACGTGCCGCCGCTCGACGTGATCACGGTCGAGGAGCACGATCCGCACGTCAATGCGCTCGGGATCAAAGGCGTCGGCGAAATCGGCATCACCGGCAGCGCCGGCGCAGTCGCCAACGCGGTCTGGCATGCGACCGGCGTGCGTGTCCGCCGCTTTCCGATCAGGATCGAGGAGTTGTTGGCGCAGTTCTAGCTGCCGTCCCGGAACAAAGCGGCCCCGGAGTGCCTAGGAGTCCGGGGCCATAACCTCAGCACCTTTTGCGCGAGGCTGCTCGGCTACGTGATGACAGTTAGCCTAGGCTCGGCCAGCGGACATTGAGGTGGCTCAAGCGCGCTGAGAATTCGAGCGGGACCAAAATTCCTTGAGTTAGCGCAAGAAGGCTGGCGGGCCGACGCGGGCTCGCTTCAGAACGTCGGCGGCGTGCAGGCCGAGATCACTTCGCACGGCTTGCCGCCGACGCAGCGGAAGCGATGCGGGCGGCGGCTCTCGAAATAATAGGCATCGCCCGGATTGAGGATGCGGCGCTCGTCCTCGACTGTCACTTCGAGCTTGCCCGAAATCACGATGCCGCCTTCCTCGCCGTCATGGACGAGGTGGACGCGCCCGGTATCGCTGCCGGGCTCGTAACGCTCCTTCAGGATCTGCAGGCTGCGGCCGAACAGATTGTCGCCGACTTGTTGGTAGGAGATCGGCTTCTTGCCGACCTCGGTCAGCTCCTCCGCGCGGTAGAAGATCTTGCGCTTAGACTCCGGCTCCAGCGCGAAGAACTCGGCGAGCCCCATCGGGATGCCGTCGAGGATGCGCTTGAGCGCGCCGACCGACGGGTTCATCTGGTTGGATTCGATCAGCGAGATCGTCGAATTGGTGACGCCTGCTCGCTTTGCCAGCTCACGCTGCGACAGCTTGTGGCGCGCCCGGATGAATCGCAGCCGTCCACCGATGTCGACGCTCATGCCTTGGTCTCGTGTTGCAGGTGTTGCGGATAGCGCAAATATGGACCGACAGCCCTAGTGAAATCAATGGTTTGCAGCTGATCAGAAAAGGACTTGTTGCGCCTTATGAGCCGTGGCTCTGGTAGCAGGTCAGCAAAGGAGCGCGGCCGTGACCCTTCATCAGATTCCGAACACTATCAAGACCGACTCGTTCTGGATGCCGTTCACGGCCAACCGGCAGTTCAAGAAGGCGCCGCGCCTGTTCTCCTCCGCCGAGGGGATGCACTACACCACCGTCGACGGCCGCAAGGTGATCGACGGCTCCGCGGGCCTGTGGTGCGTCAATGCCGGTCACGGCCGCAAGCAGATTGCTGCTGCGGTCGAGCGGCAGCTCATGACGCTGGACTTCGCACCGTCGTTCCAGATGGGCCATCCGCTGGCGTTCGACTTCGCCGAGCGGCTCGCCGAGATCGCGCCGAAGGGCCTCGATCGCGTCTTCTTCACCAATTCCGGCTCCGAATCGGTCGATACCGCGCTGAAGATCGCGCTGGCCTATCACCGCGCCAACGGCCAGGCCAGCCGCACCCGCCTGATCGGCCGTGAGCGCGGCTATCACGGCGTCGGCTTCGGCGGCACCTCGGTCGGCGGCATGGTCGCCAATCGCCGCGCCTTCGCCACCCTGCTGCCGGGCGTCGACCACATCCGCCACACCCACGATCTCACCCGCAACGCCTTCGCCAAGGACCAGCCTGAGCACGGCGCCGAGCTTGCCGACGATCTCGAGCGCCTGGTGGCCCTGCACGGTGCCGAGACCATCGCCGCCGTCATCGTCGAGCCGGTGCCGGGCTCGACCGCGGTGCTGCCGCCGCCGAAGGGCTATCTGCAGCGCCTGCGCGAGATCTGCGACAAGCACGGCATCCTCCTCATCTTCGACGAGGTCATCACCGGTTTCGGCCGCCTCGGCACGCCGTTCGCCGCCAACTTCTTCGGCGTCACGCCGGATCTGATGACGACGGCCAAGGGTATCACCAACGGCACGATTCCCTGCGGCGCGGTGTTTGCGAGCCGCAAGGTGCATGACGGCCTGATGGTCGGCCCCGAGAACCAGATGGAGCTGTTCCACGGCTACACCTATTCGGCGCATCCAACCGCCTGCGCGGCCGGCATCGCGACGCTCGACATCTACAAGGACGAAGGCCTGCTCACCCGCGGTGCGTCGATCGCCGAATATTGGCGCGATGCGCTGCATTCGCTCAAAGGGCTGCCGAACGTCGTCGACATCCGCAATTGCGGCCTAATGGGTGCGGTGGAGCTGGCGCCGCGCGGCGGTGCGGTCGGTGCCCGCGGCTACGACGTCATGGTCGATTGCTTCAACACCGGCCTCTACCTGCGCATGAGCGGCGACAGCTTCGCGATGTCGCCTCCGCTCATCGTCGAGAAGAGCCATATCGACCAGATGGTCTCGATCCTCGGCGACGCCATCAAGAAGGTGGCCTGATAATTGCTCCCGCGGTTCACGGAGTTTCTTCTTGCAGCGGCGCGTGATGCCGCGGGAGTTTGACGAAGCGTGAAAGTCTTAATCCTCGGCAGCGGTGTCATCGGTGTCACCTCTGCCTACTACCTCGCGCGTGCCGGCCATGAGGTGACGGTCATCGACCGCCGGCCCGAGCCTGCGCTGGAAACCTCGTTTGCCAACGCCGGCGAAGTGTCGCCGGGCTATTCCTCGCCCTGGGCCGGCCCCGGAGTGCCGGTAAAGGCGATCAAATGGCTGTTGATGAAGCACGGCCCGCTGGTGATCCGGCCGAAGCTCGATCCAGTGATGTGGGTCTGGCTGCTGAAGATGCTGCGCAACTGCACCAGCGCGCGCTACGCGGTCAACAAGAGCCGGATGATCCCGATCGCGGAATACAGCCGCGATTCCTTGCGCGATCTGCGCCGGGACATCGGCATTCAATATGACGAGCGCTCGAAAGGAACGCTCCAGCTGTTCCGCTACCAGGCGCAGCTCGACGGTACGGCCGAGGACATCGCCGTGCTCAAGCAGTACGGCGTGCCTTTCGAGGTGCTGAGCCGCGAGGGCTGCATCGCGGTCGAGCCGGCGCTCGGCGGCGTGAAGGAGAAGTTCGTCGGCGGGCTTTGCTTACCGCAGGATGAGACCGGCGACTGCCACATGTTCACGCAGGCGCTGGCCAAGCATGCCCAGGCGCTCGGCGTGCGCTTCATATTCAACACAGGCATCGACCGCATCGTCACCGATGGCGCGCGTGTCAGCGGCGTCGCGACCAGTGCCGGCCTGTTACAGGCAGACGCTTACGTCCTCGCGCTCGGAAGCTGGTCCTCACGGCTCGTTGCGCCGCTTGGCATCTCGCTGCCGGTCTATCCGGTGAAGGGCTATTCGATCACGGTGCCGATCAAGGACGCCACGGGCGCGCCGGAATCGACCGTGATGGACGAGAGCTACAAGGTTGCGATCACCCGCCTCGGCAATCGTATCCGCGTCGGCGGCACCGCCGAAATCTCCGGCTACTCGGACAAGCTCTACGATGCGCGCCGTGCCACGCTGGACCATTCGCTGACCGACCTGTTTCCGCGCGGCGGCGATCTCGCCAAGGCCACGTTCTGGAGCGGCCTGCGTCCGATGACGCCGGACGGTCCGCCCGTGATCGGCCCGACGCAATACGCCAATCTCCACCTCAACACCGGCCACGGCACGCTCGGCTGGACCATGTCCTGCGGTTCAGCGCGCGTGCTCGCGGACATGCTGTCGGGCAAGAAGCCCGACATCGACGTGAGCGCGCTGGCGGTGGACCGGTACAAACATCGGTTTGGGTGACGGTCTCTCCGCGCGTCATTGCGAGCGCAGCGAAGCAATCCAGTATCCGTCCGCGGAAACAGTCTGGATTGCTTCGTCGCAAGGGCTCCTCGCAATGACGGCGTGGAGCCAGCGCGCCCTTAATCTATCACCGTCACCCTGCGGCGTGAGCGCGGCGGCAACAGCGCCGCTGAGCGAGCCTCGAAAGGGCGACGGCCCGGCTGCATCTGGGCTGTGCATCCTTCGAGGCTCCCGGCGCGATGCTATTGCATCGCGCCACTCGCGCCTCAGGATGTACGGAGCTGAGAATGTGCGCGTGGAAGGAGGGAAGCTTACGCCCCCGTCACGCAATTCACCCACAGCACCACTGCCTTCGCATCCTGCGCCGGATTCGAAAACCGGTGCGGCCGCCGGCTCGCAAACCTAAAACTGTCGCCGCTCTTCAGCGACCATGTCTCGCTGTCCACCGTCAGCATCATCTCGCCTTCGAGCACGAGGCCGGCCTCTTCGCCGTCATGGGTGTAGAGCTCGTCGCCGGTGGAGCCGCCGGGCTCCAGATGCACCAGGAACAGATTGAGCTTGTTGTCGGCGCTCGCCGGGCTCAGCAATTGCTTGGATACGCCGGTGCGCCAGAGCTTCAGCTCGGGGCGCTCAAGCCCACGGGTCACGACCTGGTCGGATCCGCCGTCAGCGCTCGGGCTCGCGCCGAACAGCGCGGCGATGCCGACGCCGAACACGTCGGCCAGCGTCGCCAGCACACGCAGCGAGGGTGATGACAGGCCGCGCTCGATCTGGCTGAGGAACCCGATCGACAGAGAGGTACGCGCCGCGACCGTTTCCAGCGAAAACTGCCTGACGCGCCGGAGATCCCTGATGCGGCGGCCGACCGCGACGTCCATCGCGGCCTCTGCGGGTTTGGTGACAGCCTTGGTCCTGGCTTTGGCCTTCAGCTTCTTCGCCGGCCTCGCGGCCGGTTTGCGCATTCTTTTGCCACCGCTCACGTCAGATCGCTTCCTTCATGTGCATGAAAACCGCTTGCGCGATCGGCGAAAGTGTGACCAAATTTTCATATTGGTGAAAATAGGCCGAAACGGTCTGGCCCGCAACGTTTGATCCCATGACACGCGCCAGCGCCGCCATCGGCCAGACCCAAAGGGGGATGCGATGAAGCGTTTTGGTCTGGCCGCGATCGCGGCACTCGCAATTGCAGCCGTGGTGCCTGCTTCGGCGCAACAGGTGCTGAAAGTCGGCTCGACACCGACAGGCATTCCCTTCACCTTCCTCGACACCAAGACCAACGCCATCCAGGGCATCATGGTCGATCTCGTCACCGAGATCGGCAAGGACGCCGGCTTCAACGTGCAGATCGAGCCGATGCAGTTCTCGGCGCTGATCCCGTCGCTGACCTCGAGCAAGATTGACATCATCGCCGCTGCGATGTTCATCACGCCGCCGCGTAAGGAAGTCGTCGACTTCTCCGACCCGATCTACACTTACGGCGAAGGCCTCGTCGTGCCGAAGAGCGACACCAAGGCCTATACCACGCAGGACGACCTCAAGGGCGAGACGGTCGGTGCCCAGGTCGGCACCGCCTTCGTCGATGCGCTGAAGAAGTCCGGCCTGTTCGCCGAGGTCAAGGCCTACGACACCATCCCCGACATATTGCGCGACGTGAACACCGGCCGCCTCAAGGCCGGCTACGCCGATTATCCGATCCTCGCCTACAATCTGAAGCAGGGCGGCTTCCCCGAGGTGCGCCTCGTCGACGGCTACAAGCCCGTCACCGTCGGCTCGGTCGGCATCGGCGTTCGCAAGGGCGAGACCGCGCTGCTCGGCAAGATCAATGCCTCGCTGGCGAAGCTCAAAGCCAATGGCACCATCGCCAAGATCCTCGATAAATGGGGCCTGAAGGCGCAAGGTTGATCGTCAAAGTCTGATCAATAGAGACCGGTCGAAGGCTGCCCGATGAAAGGCTTCTGGCGCGACGCCGTCGAGTTCTTCCCGATCCTGTTGAACGGCGTCGCGCTGACGATCATCGTCACGGTCGGCTCGCTGCTGCTCTCGACGGTGCTCGGCCTCGTCTGGGCGATGATGCGGGTCTCCGGCATCAAGATGCTGTCGATGCTCAGCGCCAGCCTGATCAACGTCATCCGCGGCATCCCAATCATCGTGCTGTTGTTCTACCTCTATTTCGTGATGCCCGATCTCGGCGTCACGCTATCGGCGTTGCAAGCCGCGATCCTCGGGCTCGGCATCGCCTATTCGGCCTATCAGGCGGAAAATTTCCGCGCCGGCATCGAGGCGATCGACAAGGGCCAGATCGAAGCGGCGCAGACGATCGGCATGGGCTGGTGGCTCACCATGCGCCGCGTGGTGCTGCCGCAGGCCGTCCGCATCGTGCTGCCTCCTTACGGCAACGTCATGATCATGATGCTGAAGGATTCGTCGCAGGCCTCCACCATCACGGTCGCCGAGCTCGCGCTGCAAGGCAAGCTGATCGCGTCCTCGACCTTCAAGAACACCAGCGTGTTCACCCTTGTTGCGCTGATGTACCTCACCATGAGCATCCCGCTGATCCTGCTGGTTCGTCATTTCGAGAAGCGGGCCGGCAAGCGATGATCGAGCTGAACGACGTCCACAAGAGCTTTGGCAAGGTCGAGGTGCTCAAGGGTATCAATGCGTCGGTGCAAAAAGGCGAGGTGGTTTGCATCATCGGCCCGTCCGGCTCGGGCAAGTCTACAATCCTGCGCTGCATCAACGGGCTGGAGAGCTACGACCGCGGCGAGATCAGCGTCGAAGGTCTGAAGGTCGATCGCGATGCACCGTCGATCGTGGCGATCCGCACCCAGGTCTCGATGGTGTTCCAGCGCTTCAACCTGTTCCCGCATCGTACGGCGCTCGAGAACGTGGTCGAGGGACCGCTCTATGTGAAGAAGGAGCCGCGTGCGCAGGCGCTGGAGCGCGGCCGCGCGCTGCTCGCCCAGGTCGGGCTCGCCGAGAAAGCCGACGCGCATCCGCCGCAACTCTCGGGCGGCCAGCAGCAGCGCGTCGCCATCGCGCGTGCGCTCGCGATGCAGCCCAAGGCCATCCTGTTCGACGAGCCGACCTCGGCGCTCGATCCCGAGCTCGTCGGCGACGTCCTCGGCGTCATGCGCAAGCTTGCCGATGACGGCATGACCATGGTCGTCGTCACCCACGAGATGGGCTTTGCCCGCGACGTCGCCGATCGCGTGCTGTTCATCGACGGCGGCGTCATCGTCGAGCAGGGGCCGGCCAAGGCGCTGCTCAACCAACCCCAGCATCCGCGCACGCAGGACTTTTTGCGCCGCGTGCTGCATCCGCTCTGATCGGTCTTCGCCATGACCACGCGCCTGCCTCTGCCGCCCTCGCTCTACGCCGACACCGCCGTCGCGCCGGTCGCCACGCCGCCGCTCGACGTCGACAAGACCGTCTCCGTCGCGATCGTCGGCGGCGGCTACACCGGCCTGTCCACGGCGTTGCACCTGGCCGAGCAGGGTGTCGAGGCGCTGGTGCTGGAGGCGCAGGAGCCCGGCTGGGGCGCGTCCGGCAACAATGGCGGCCACACCAATCCCGGACTGAAGCACGACCCCGATCAGATCGAGGCCGATTTCGGCGCAGATCTCGGCGGCCGCATGATCGAGTTCTCCTACGGCAGCACCAACTTCACCCACGAACTGATCCGCCGTTACCAGATTCCCTGCGAGGCGCGGCAGAACGGCACGCTGCGCGCGGCCTATAACGAGGCCAGCGCCGCCGCGATCGAAAACATCGCGCAGCAATGCATCCGGCGCGGCATGCCGGTGTCATTCTTGAATCGCGAGCAGTTGCGCGAGATGACCGGCACCGACCGCTATATCGGCGCCATGCTAGACACGCGTGGTGGCGATCTGCATCCGCTCAGCTATGCCCGCGGCCTCGCGCGCGCCGCGATCTCCGCCGGTGCGAAGGTTTTTGGCGAGACGCCGGCGCTGTCGCTGCGCCGCGATGGCACGCGCTGGCGCATCGAGACGCCGCGCGCGATCGTGCATGCCGAAAAAGTCCTGCTCGCCACCAATGGCTTCACCGACGATCTCTGGCCCGCACTTCGCCGCACCATCGTGCCGGTGTTTTCCTCGATCGCCGCCACCGCGCCGCTCTCGGACGCTATCGCGCGCGCGATCATGCCGACGCGTCCCGTGCTCTACGAGAGCGGCCACATCACGGTCTATTACCGCATCGATCAGCAGAACCGCCTGTTGATGGGCGGCCGCGGCCCGATGCGCTGGATCAAGTCGCCCAACGACGTCGCCTATCTCATGCGCTACGCCGAGCGGCTATGGCCGCAGCTCAAGGGCGTCGCCTGGACGCATGGCTGGAACAGCCGGCTCGCGATCACGGGTGATCATTATCCGCATGTGCATGAGCCCGCGGAGAACATGCTGATCTCACTCGGCTGCAACGGCCGCGGCGTTGCGCTCTCCACCGCGATGGGGGCGCAGCTGGCGCGCCGGCTGCTCGGCGGGCCGAAGGTGGAAATCGATATGCCGATCACGGGCATCAAGCCGATGCCGATGCACGCGTTCTGGCCGATCGGGGTGACTACAGCGGTGATCGCGGGGCGGGTGAGAGATCGGTTAGGGATATAGAAAGGGCGCTGCCGAGGCAGCGCCTTGCTCGATGCAATGTTCAGCAGCGGCCCTGTTTCCACAGGCCGGGCGGACAGCCCATGCCGCGCCAGCCAACCTTGCGCCCGTGGTACCATCCCGGCGGCGTGCCATGGTAATGATAGCCCATCGCGTGGCCACGACCGTAGCCGTGCCCATGTCCATGCCCGCCCTTGGCCAGTGCAGGGCTGGTCAATGTGAGGCCGGCCGCAACCATCAGCGACGCGGCGAGCGCAAGTTTCTTCATCATGTCCTCCACTGGGGCGAGCGCACTTGTCCGTTCACTGAACGAACGGCGGGTGGGTAAGTTCCCTGCGAATGTGGAGGAGTCATGACGCTCGCGGAGATTCGCAATCGCGCGACGGCTCAACGAGCGCTGGCACAAGCTCGCATCGATCCGTGCGCTCAGCCTTCCACCACCGCTTCGGCCCACGGTTGGAAAATCTCGACCGCGCCCGAATTCGTGTCGCCCTGGCGCATCACCACGCTCGGGCAGGCGAACTTCATCGGCAGTGCCTGCACCTGCGTCTCCTCATAGTCGAACCGCGCCGCCAGCGTCTTGCGCGCGTCCGCGGGCAGGCGGGCATCGCCGATCACGACCGCGCCTTCGCTGGCGTCGATGCGCGGCTGGTGGATGGCGGCATCGAGGTCCATGCCGAAATCCATCGCAAAGGACACGAGCTGCATCACCGCCGGCAGGATGCGGCGGCCGCCGGAGGCGCCGACCGCGAGGCGCCTGCCGTCCTTCGTCTCGGCGATGACGGGCGTGTAGTTGGTGAGACAACGCTTGCCAGGAGCGAGCGAGTTGGTGGTAGCAGGCGTCGGATCGAACCACATGATGCCGTTGTTCATGGGGATGCCGGTGTGCGGCGTCACGTATTTCGAGCCGAAGGTGGAGAGCAGCGTCTGGGTCACCGCGGCCATGTTGCCGTGACGGTCGACCACAGAGAAATGCGTGGTGCAGGCCGGCGCGAGATATTCCGCCCCGAGCGAGCGCTTGCCGTCGGCATCGCCCATGTCGCCGAGCCGCTGGCGGTAGGCCGATTGCAAAGCGAGCGCATATTCGCTGTAAGCGGCCGCATCCGGCGCGGTGCCCGGCTTCAGGTTCTGCTGCAACAGGCGTAGCGCATGCGCCATCGTCGGCCCGGCCGTCAGCTCCGGCGTCGCAAACACCTTGCCGCCGCGATAGGGGATCGCCAGCGGCTCGCGCAGGTGGCTGCGGAACGCGGCGAGATCCTCCACCGATAGCGAACCGCCATCGGCCTTGATGTCGGAGGCGATGCTCTTGGCGAGATCGCCCTCATAGAAATCGCGGGGGCCGGCCGCGGCGAGATGGGCCAGCGTCGCCTTCAGCTTGTCCTGCGGCAGCCGCGTCTCGGCCTTGATGCCCCAGGGCGCATTCGGCGGCAGGCCATCCTTCAGGAATATCTCCGCGCTGGCGGGATAGCGCCTGAGGTCGGCGGCCGTGCTCGCGATCATCAGCGTCGTCCACCAATCGACCAGCAGGCCTTCGCCCGCGATTGTCGCGGCGGGCGCGACCAGATCTTTCCAAGGCATCCTGGCGTGGCGGCGATGCGCTTCCTCCATGCCGGCGACGACGCCGGGCACCGCGATCGAGCCAGGCCCGTGAATGTTGCGATCGTCCTTCACCCGTGGCCAGGGGAACAGGTCGGAGGCCGCGCCTTCGCCCGTGATCGGATAATCGGTTACGCGCAGGCTCTGCGGCGCGCACATGCCGTAGTCGATCACCTCGTAGCGATTGTCCTTGGCGCGGTAGAGCACCATCGCGCCGCCGCCGCCCATGCCGCTCATCCAGGGCTCCAGCACGTTCAGCGCAAACGTCGTCGCGACGATGGCGTCGACGCAGTCACCGCCCGCCGCCAGCACCTCTGCGCCAACCTCGGCGGCCCGGCGCGATTGCGCGGCGACGATGCCGCCCTTGGTTCTGACTGCGGGTTTGCGGATCTGTTGGGCGCGGCTGAACTGGTGAGGCATGTTGTCGTCTTGATGTTTGTCGTGGCTTTGCTGCGTTAACGTCGAGGCTCCGCAATTGGCGAAGCCCGCGGACAATGGCACATTGCCGCCAACGAGAACATCGAAAGCGGGCGCGACATGGCTGGTGTGAAACAGGCGCGGGATGGGAGGATACTGGTTCGTCGCGACCAGGCTAGTCCCGGGCATCCATATCTTCCGCGGGTGCTCCAAAAACGTGGATGGCCGGGACAGGCCCGGCCATGACGACGGAGATCAATGGGAAAGCGACGAGCCGGAGCGCTCAGAGTGGGCGGGTCAGCCGGCTCGCCTGATATTTGGCGCGCCATTTCGGGCCAGGGCCGCGCATGTAATGAAGCTCGGGGCGGTAAGGATCGCCTGCGACCCTCATCAAGGTCTGCCATTTGGTGGCGACGAAGCTCAGGGGGTGGCGGAGCAGGGTCAAGGGAGCGAGCAGCATGGCATCACCTCAATGCGGCTTGCCGAGCATGGCCGTGAAGGGGAGATCGAATATCTCCTCGCCATCGTCGTCGCTGACATGGATCACCCAGTCGCGCCAATCCTCGTTGCTCGGCGTCAAGATCATCGACCGCATGATCTGGGCGGCGCGGTCGCGGGCCTCGGTGAGATTGGAGACGGCGGCGCCGTAGCGATCGATCAGTGTGCCCTCGGTATTGGAGCAGTGAAAATAGACCTGGACCATATACGCCTCCTGTAGGGAGCGATTGGGATGGCAAACTGATACCACCCGAGGCATTCGCGAAACATTCGGGTCGAACCCGGTAAGGGAATTTACGGAGATTGGTCGCCTCCGAGGTCGTTACAGGTTTAATCACAGGCGGGTGATGATCAGCTGGACCGCGCTTCGGCGGCATGGAACAACCTCCGACGAAAGTCGGGGGAGGCGGCAGTGAAACATCTGACAATCTGCGTGGAGCGCCGGAGCCTGCGCGTGTGTGCAGCCGCCTTCGTCGCGCTCCTGCTTGGTCTTGCCCCCGGGGCATCGTCCGAGTTCGCCAGGAGAGGCGGCTATGCGATCGGCACGGACAACTGCGGCAGCGGCGATCTCGCTTTTCCCAGGATCCAGATCGACATGAAGGCAGGCTTTTGCGCCGGCCTCGTCGCCAGCGAGGACGACCGCCTGAAATTCCCGCGCGCGATCATCCAGGTGCCGGGCCGTGACCTGTTCGTGGTGGCCGACATGGGCGGCTGGGGCCATACCGACGGACGGCTGCTGCTGCTCGACCCGCGCGCGCCCCAAGGCCAGCGGTTGAGGGAATTGCTGACCGGCGTCGAGTATCCGTTCGGTCTGGTGATCGGCCCCGACAGGAAGCTCTATGCCTCGACCGCAGAGACGATCTTCCGGTTCGATCCGCTTGCGGACAATCCGCGCGGCACGGTCGAGACCATCATCCGTCGCATGCCCGGCCGACGGATCAGTCTGCCCGACGGCACCAGGCTCGACGAAAGCGCGCATCCGCTCAAGCAGTTTGTCTTTGACAGGAGCGGGCGGCTGTTCGTCAATATCGGCTCACATAGCGACGACTGCATCACGCCGGCACCGATCACGAAGCCTTGCGCGGCCGCCGAGGGCGCGTCCGCGATGGCATCGATCTGGCTGTACACGCCGCCTGCGGGTGGCGTCTTCCCGGCGCTGCAGCCGAACGATCCGGATCCGCCTCACACCGTCTATGCGCGGGGCTTGCGCAATTCGATGGCGCTGGCGCTGCATCCGAACTTTCCCGATTCCGGCTACGCCTTCCTGCAAGGCGAGAACGGCCGCGACCTGCCAGACATCTTCAAGCCGAACGAGGAGATCAACGCGATCGAGCAAGGCAGGCATTATGGCTGGCCCTATTGTTACGATGTGTCGACGCCGAGCCCGGAATTCAGGGGCGTCCTGCAGTCCGGGGTCTACAAATCGCTCTGCACCGCGAATGCGCTTTACAAGCCGCCGCTCTCGCTGATGCCGCCGCACGGTGCGCCGCTCGCGATGCTCTATTATCACGGCACAAAATTCCCGGAGCTGGAGGGCAAGCTGCTGGTCGGTCTGCACGGCTATCGCCCGACCGGCAGCCGCGTCCTCATCTATGACGTCGACGACCACGGCTTCCCAAAGCCTGTCCCGGCGCCGGTGCACTATCACGTCAGTTGCGCCGCGGACCCGACCCTCAGCTTCCTGACCGATGCCGGCGAAGTCGCCGCCGCGCCGTTCGAGGAGCTGATTTCAGGCTGGCACCGCGTCAACGGCGCGCGGCCGCACGGCGCCCCGGTCGGCATGACGGTGGCGGAAGACGGCGCGATCTGGCTGGTCGAGGACAAGAACAAGACCGTGATCCGCATCGATCGCGCCACAGGCGACGCGCCGGCGCCGCTACCCTGCGACATCCGCAGCCAGGCGATGATCGACCAGCTCGCGGCATTCGTGGTGAGAGACGCACAGAACAGCGTCCGGCTGACGACGCTGCGCAAGGGCCTCGTCGAGAAGCATTGCGTCGGATGCCACTCGGATTTCGGCCTGAAGCCGGGACAATCGGATGCGGACAAGGACGGAGCCGTGCTCCGCTTCATGCTGTCGCAGGACGGCTGGCTCTATCCGGGCGATCCCGACGCCGGCAAGCTGCGCACGCGACTGCGCGGCCTCGGTGCGGAGAAGCTGATGCCGCCGGGCGGTGAGGGCCTGCCGAAGAGCGAGCCGGGTTACACGCGGCTGCTCGACATCGCGGACCTGCTCGTTGCGAAAATGGTTCCGGGCACGCGGATGCGGATCAAGCCCGGTCCGCCGCAGCGCAAGTTCTTTGATAAGACCAACAAGGAATGCGGCGAAATACCGGCCGCCAAGGTCGTGGTCGTGACACAAAGGAGCGCTGTAGACAAACCCGGCTTCAGCCGATTCTTCCGGCCGGCCGATCCCTATCTGAACGGCGAGTGCACCGACGGCGATGGCTATTACATCCGGCAGGAATTTCTGGTGCCTGTGCAGTAGCATTTTGCTCGTCGCGACGCTGCCGGCCGCTGCCGAGACCAAGCTGTTCGAAAGCGCACAGGTGACGCCGACGGGCGAATACACCTTCGGCATCGAAGGGCCTGCCGCCGACCTCGACGGCAACCTCTTCGTGGTCAATCTCGGCAAGCAAGGCACCATCGGCAGGCTGCCAGCCGGCGGGGCAGCGTCGGAGCCGTTCACGATGCTGCCCGAAGGCAGCGTCGGCAATGCCATCCGTTTCGATCGGAACGGCACCATGTTCATTGCCGACTACAAGAAGCACAACGTCTTCACGATTCCGAAGGGAGCGACGGAGCCGTCCCTCTGGTTTCACTCCGACGAGATGAACCAGCCCAACGACATCACGATCGCGCGCGACGGCACGATCTATGCGAGCGATCCGAACTGGAAGGGCCGGGAAGGCCACATCTGGCGCCTCGCGAAGGCAGTGGACGGATCGGTGCAGGGGCAGATCATGGCGGCGCCGCGCGCGATGGGCACCACCAACGGCATCGATCTCAGTCCTGACGGCAAGACGCTCTATGTCGGCGAATCCAGCAGCGGCCAGATCTGGTCCTATGGTATCCGGGGCAACGATCTCGTCGACGCAAAGCTCGTCAGGTCGTTCCAGCCCGACACCATCGACGGCCTGCGCACCGATGTCACCGGTCGGCTGTATGTGGCGCGCATTCTCAAGGGCACGATCGCGTTGATGAAGCCCAACGGCGCGGTCGAGCGCGAGATCGCGCTGAGGGCCAAGGAGCCGACCAACCTCGCCTTCGGCGGTGGCGACGGCAAGACCGTCTTCGTCACGCAGCGCCAGGGCGGCTTCATCGAGGCCTTCCGCACCGACCAGCAGGGCCGCGAGCACTGTCTTCAGCGCGGGCGTTGCTGAGCATCACGGGCGATCTGCTTTCAGCGCAGGACAACGCGACAGGGGCGGCATTCTTCTTGCTTGCATCTGGCCGCCGCGGAGATCAAGACTCTGCGCAAATTGAAGAGCATGCGACCCACGGAGTGTTTGAGTGAAAGCCGTCCATACCGAGCTGCATCGCAGCCATGATCCGCAATTCTTCCTGGTTCGCGGTGTCGTCAAGCGCACCACCGAACAGCCCGAGCGCGCCGACCGTCTGCTCAAGGGATTGAAGGATGGCAAGCATCAACTGGTCGAGCCGACGAAATTCGGGCAGGGCCCCCGCGCGCGCATCCATAGTCCGGAATATCTGTCGTTCCTGAGCGAAGCCTGGGATGCCTGGACTGCGCTCGGCGATTCCGGCCCGGAGATGATCGGCAACATCCATCCGGTGCGCCACGCCGCGACCTACCCCACCCACATCGTCGGCAAGCTCGGCTGGCACACCGCCGACACCGCCGCGCCGATCGGACCAGGCACGTGGGCGGCCGCCTGTGCCGCGACCGACGTCGCAGTCACCGCGGCGCAGATGGTGATGGACGGCGAGGATGCGACCTATGCGCTCTGCCGTCCGCCGGGCCATCACGCCTATCGCGACATGGCGGGCGGCTTCTGCTTCCTCAACAACAGCGCGATCGCGGCGGCTCATCTGCGGCAGAAGCACGAGCGAGTCGTGATCCTCGACGTCGACGTCCATCACGGCAACGGCACGCAGGGCATCTTCTACGCGCGACCGGACGTCTACACGATCTCGATCCATGCCGATCCGATTGCGTATTATCCGTTCGTGTGGGGCTATGCTCATGAGCGTGGCGAGGGCCCCGGCCTCGGCACCAATCTCAACATTCCCTTGGCCATCGGCACCGGCGATGACGGCTACATCCAGGCGCTGGACGTCGCGCGCAAGGCGATCGAGTCCTTTGCGCCTGGCGCCCTCGTCATCGCGCTCGGTCTCGATGCCTCCGAGCACGACCCGCTGAAGGGACTGGCCGTCACCACGCCGGGCTTCCGCCGCATCGGCCAGGCCATCGCGAAAATGGGCCTGCCAACCGTATTCGTGCAGGAGGGCGGCTACCTCTCGGATATTTTGGGCGCGAACCTGACCTCGGTGCTGGCAGGGTTCGAAGAGGCGCGGTGATCTCCGCCTCTTGCCGCCCTTGCCAGAAGCCTTGGCGAAGGCGGGCAGAGGCCGGAAAACGCGTCATTGCATCGACAGACGCGCAGCCGCGAGGTCGTCATTCAGCCGCTTCCTGGAGCGGCCAGGCATTGCGGCTGATGGGAAGGCCGCCGTCCGCACGGGAGCCGTCGGCGATCGCGAGGCGATGTGAGGGCGATGGCGAGCACAGCGAGAAGCGCCATCCATGCGGATCGTCGGCGATATCGGGCTTGAAGCTGATCTCGATGCCCGCGCGTGACACCTGCATTGCGAATGCATCGAGCGGCAGATTGAGCCCAAAACCCCTGGCCTTCAGGTAGGCTTCCTTGAGCGTCCAATAGTCGAAGAAGCGCTCGATCGCGGCGGGCTCGGGCAGTCCGCGCAAGACTTCGACTTCCTCCGGGGCAAAGAAGCGAAGCGCGGTGGATAACGGCGCGACGCGCCGGGATACGGTTTCGACGTCGACGCCGACGGCCTCATGCCGCGACACGACGCAGGCGACGCAGCCGTCGGCATGCGACAGGCTGAAATGCAGCGCGGTCGAGGTCTTGGGCGCTGCGACAAACGGCCGCCCATAGCGGCCGGCCGCAAAGGACCAGTCGGAGGGCGCAACGTTGGAGGCGACCTGCGACAGCGCCATGCGCAGCATGGCGTGCGCGAAAATATATTGCCGGCGATGCCGCTCGAACATGAAACGGTCGGCGCGTATCCGCTCGTCGGCCGAAAGCAGGCGCCAGCACGCATCGACGACGCCTGGCGTGTCGATTGTCTCGATCAGTCCGACAAACAGTTCAATTCCGTCGTCTGCCATCAATGAGGCCTTTGGCGTCAGGCGGGAGGGAATCCCCCGGCGCGGGACGCAAGAATCAATTGAGCAGACCGCTTCTAGCGGTCCACTCGGGCGAATCCTTGTCGATTGCTGGCCGGTTTACAGACGCAAGCTTGTGCGAGACCCCAACTCGACAGGCGAGCGGTCGATTTTTAAACAATCGTGCGGCGTCCCCGGCCGACGCTTACTTTTTCTTCTTCCTGGATTTCTTCTTGGCCCCGCGCAGAGCCTTAAGGCTGTCGTCGACATCCTTCAGCGCGACCTTGAGCTTGTCTTTCTCGAAGTTGAGCAGCTCTCGCAGTGCCTTGCGGTCCTCCTCGCTGAGCGAGGTCTTCTTCGTAAATTTGATGAAACCCATAACATTTCCCCGGTTGAAAATAATCGTGCAAATCAAAGCCCGCGAACAATCTTGCGCGGTGGCGCCAAATAATCAAGATGCAACTGGATCATTCACAGCTTCGACGAGCCGGCGTTTTCCTCCGGCTTGAAATCAGGCTGCTCTGCGGTCGAGCAATTTGCCGAGAGGCGCGCTGGGCTCGGCGATCGCCGCCGCCAGCAACGCGACGAGATCCTCCATCCAGGCGCCGACCATGCGGCCGTCTAACAGCTCCCGCTTGTAATTGCATGAACCAGTGATTCCGGTCGGGCGTTCCTTGAGCATCAGTGAGAGCCAGGTCTGGTCGATCGGCAGCACCGGCTGGCCCTCGCGCGCGATGTTGCCGATCGATTCTATCGCGAGATCAGGCAGATCGAGCGGCTGGCGCAGCGGATTTTGCAAGGTGAAGTAGACCTGGAACAGCGAGGCCGGATCTACCCCTTCCTGCTCGAGATGGTCGGCCAGGATGTTGAACGGCAGCTCCTGCCGGGCATGCGCGTCCAGCACGCTCTGGCGCACCCGCGCCAAGGCTTGCACGAACGACAGCTCCGGCGTGATTTTGGTGCGGACGATCACCGTGTTCTCGAACGGGCCGACGATTCGGTCAGTGTCCGGCTGGGCGCGATTGGCCATGGCGGTGGCGACCGAGATGTCGGTGCGGCTCGTCCGCGACAGCAGCAGCGCCTTCAGGCCGGTGAGAAGGCACATGAACAGCGTAGCGTTATGCCGGCCGGCGAACGCCGTGAGCCGGCCGATCAGCTCACGCTCGAGGCTCACCGGATGATGCCCGGTGGATGCACCCGGTCTTGATTCGCCATCGAAGAGCGGGGCCGCGCCGCGCAAATTTTCGGTCCAGTCGGCGAGCTGGCGGCGGGCCGCGTCGGTGCCGCACCACCAGCGCTGCCAACGCGCGACGTCCGAAAAGGCTGGCACTCGTTTCGGCAGCGGCACCGACGGATATCCGGCCAGCGCCGAATAGCGGTTCGACAATTCCTCGAACAGCACGCCGATCGACCAGCCGTCGACGATGGCGTGATGCAGTGTCAGCAGCAGCACGTGATCGTTGTCGTGGAGTCGCAACAACCGGGCGCGCAACAGCGGCGCGCGCGTGGTGTCGATCGGAGTATAGGTTTCCTGCTCGATCAGGAGATTGATCTTCCTGAGCTCCAGGGCCCTGCGTCGCTTGTTGTTGTGGGGAAGACCATCGCCGATGACCTCATTGGTCAGGACGCGGCCGAGGGTGCCGGGCGCGACGATGTGGCTGACGGGCCCCTCGCCGTTCCAGCTGAACGTGGTTCGAAGCGCTTCGTGCCGGCGGACGATATCATCGATCGCCTGCGCCAGAGCGGCCCGATCGAGTGGGCCCTTGAGGCTGAAGGCGAAGGGCAGGTTGAACAGCGGCAGCCCCGGCAGGTTCTGCTCGATCCGCAGCATCTGATCCTGTGCGATCGAGAGCGTCGGAGGACTGCGGTCGGCCAGCCTCGTTTCAGTTTGCCTTATCCCGCTTGCGGCAGGCTTGCGCGGCTTCGCCGCTACGGCCGCGTCGACCTGCCGGGCCAGCTCTTCGATCGTCGGGGCCTCGAAGATGGTCTTGATCGGCAGCGACACGCCGAGCGCACGTGCGACGCGCGCCATCACCTGTCCCGCGAGCAGCGAATGGCCGCCGAGATCGAAGAAATTGTCGGTCACACTGATGCTCTCGACCTTCAATAGGTCGATCCAGATGTCGGAGAGCGCCTTTTCGGTGAAGCGTCGCGCCGGTACGGCCGCATCCGGTCCGGACACGTCCTGCTGCGCCGGCGCCAGCAGCGCAGACCGGTCGAGCTTGCCGTGGGCATTGAGCGGCACCTGATCGAGGAACAGGAATGCGGACGGGATGGCATGGCCCGGCAGCCGGCTCTTCAGGAATTCGCGCAGCTCGCTGGCGCTGCTGGTGCTGCCGGGCCTTGCGACGATATGAGCGATCAGCCTGATATCGCCGCTCGCCTCGCGGCGCGGCTCGACGATGCCGGCGTGCACACTCGGATGCTCGGCAAGTACGTTCTCGATCTCCTTGAGCTCGATCCGGTAGCCACGGATCTTGACCTGATGGTCCGCACGGCCGAGGCATTCGATCGTGCCATCAGCGCGGCGGCGGGCGAGGTCGCCGGTCCGGTAAAGCCGCGCGCCCGCCCCGCGCGAGAACGGATCGGGCATGAAACGCAGCCGGCTCTGGGCGGGATCGTTGATATAGCCGCGGCCGACGCCGGCGCCGCCGATGCAGAGCTCGCCGGTCACGCCGACCGGCTGCGGCTGGAGGTTTGCATCGAGCACGTAGAGCTGGGTGTTCGGCAGCGGCGCGCCGACCGGAACGTTGCCGGTCGCGATTGCCGGCGCCTTGGTCAGGCGATGCAGGGAGACGTCGTCAGAACATTCCGACGCGCCATAGGCGTTGATCAGCGGCACTTTCGGGCAGCGGGCGAACCAGGCGTGGCAGAGATCGACGGGCAGCGGCTCTCCGGTCGAGATCAGCAGCCGCAACTTGGAAAAGGCGCGTTGGACCTGCGCCTCGTTCATCCGTTCGACGACGACCCGCAACAGCGAGGGAACGATCTCGAGCACCGTGACGCCTTCGCGCTCGATCTCCTGCGCCAGCAGGATCGGGTCCCGCACGGTCGCGTTGCCGCAGATATGCACGCGGGCGCCGACCATGGGACCGGCGAGGAACTGCCAGACTGAAATGACGAAACTCTGTGGCGCGGTCTGCGCGATCACGTCCCTGGCCGTGAGCCCGAGCTCGGAGATGAGCGAGGCCAGATGGTTCGACAGGCCGCGCTGCTCGATCATGACGCCCTTCGGCGTGCCGGAGGACCCGGAGGTATAGACGAGATAAGCGAGGCTCGCGGCGGCGCGCGGTGCGGCGCGGGCCGGCTTGGTCGTCTCTAACGCGATCACGTCTTCGACCTCGGCCACATGGATGCGCTCGACCAGCGGATCGAGCAGCATCTCGACCGTGGCGGACTGGGCCCGCCCGGTCAGTAGCACGCGGGCGCAGCTCGATCCGAGGATGGTCGCGAGCCGTGCCGTCGGCTGGTCGGGATCGAGATTGAGGAAGGCCGCGCCCACGCGCTGCACCGCGATCATCGCGGCGAGCAGGTCGGGCCCGCGCTCCGCCAGCAAGGCGACCACGCTCTCGGCACCAACGCCTTCGCGGGCCAGCCAGCGCGCGACCGCCTGACTGCGCCGCCCAAGCTCGCGATAGCTCAGGGACGTGCGGCCGTCCGACACCGCAATCGCGTTCGGTGTCGTCTTGGCCTGGCGGTCGAAGCGTTCGCTCAAATTGCCGCGCATGGTGAAATTGGCCGGCACGCCCCGGCCTTTCGCCAGCAATTGGCGGCGTTCGGCTTCGGTCAGCAGCGGCAGGCGCGAGATGCGCTGCTCCGGATTGGCGATGGCCGCCTTGAGCAGGGTCTTGAACTGGGCGGCCATGCCGTCGATCGTCGCCGCGTCGAACAGATCGGTGGCGTATTCGAAGAAGCCGGTGAAACGGCCGTCGGCCTCGACGAGTTCGAGCGTGATGTCGAAGCGCGCCACCTTGGGATCGACTTCCAGCCGCCGCGTCGAGAGGCCCGGGAAGCGCACCGCCTCGATCGAGGCGTTCTGGAGGATGAACATGACCCGGAACAGCGGATTGCCGTCGCTGCGGCGCGCGACCTGGAGCGCGCGCAACACCTGCTCGATCGGAAGATCCTGGTTGCGGTAGGCGTCCAACGTGACCTGCCGCACCCGCCGCAACATCTCGCCGAAGCTCGGATCGCCGCTGAAATCGTTGCGCAGGACCAGAGTGTTGGCGAACAGCCCGATCAGGCGCTCGCTTTCGATCTGGTTGCGATTGGCGATCAGCGATCCCGTCGCGACATCCTCATGCGAGGTGTGGCGGAACAGCAGGCATTGGAACGCGGCGAGCAGCGTCATGAAGGGCGTGACGCCCTGGTTCTGGCTCAGCGTGCGCAGATCGGCCGACAGAGTCTTTGAGAATTCGAGATAGCGACGGGCGCCGTGGCCGCTCCAGATCTCCGGCCTCGGTCGGTCGGTTCGCAGTGGCAGCATGGTGACGCCGTCGAGCTGGGTTCGCCAATAGTCGAGTTGTTCCTTTGCCGCCGGCGTCTGCGCCCAGCTCTGCTGCCACAGCGCAAAGTCGCGATATTGGAAGGCGGGTGGCGGCAGCGCGGCGGCGCTCCTCTTGTGCGCGGCCGCATAATGGGCGGCAAGCTCTTCCCAGAACAGCCGTTGCGACCAGCCGTCGGTGACGAGGTGATGGACGTTGACCACCAGCGCGTGGCTCGTCTTGTCGAATGACAGCAGCGTCACCTTGAGCGGCGGTTCGTGCGAAAGATCGAACGGATGTTGCGCGAGCTTGAGCGCCTCGCGCCGGATCACTGCAATCCGCTTGTCCGCAGGGCACGGCTTGAGCTTGATCCGCTCGAACTGCGGTGGCGATTGCAGCACAAGCTGCGCCGGCTCGCCCTGCCGTTCGGTGAAAACCGAGCGCAGCGCCTCGTGGCGCACGCAGATCGCCGCGAGGCCCGCAGAAAGCACCGCGACGTCGACCGGGCCCTTGAGAAGCGCGACTTCGGCGACATTGTAATTGTAGTTGGTCGGATCGAGCCGCGAGAGCAAATACATCCGCTGCTGCTGGAACGACAGCGGCGCGTTCGCGTCTATGGCCTTGCGCCATGCCGGCAGCGCCGCCTCGCGGTGGCTTGCGGCGGTCTCGAGCCGGGCCGCAAGAGCTGTGACCGTGGCGCAGTCGAAAATGTCCTCGAAGGAGAAATCGACGTTGAAGCGTTCGCGCAGGCGCGAGCGCATCTGCGTCACCGCGAGCGAATCCGCGCCGAGCGCGAAGACGTCCTGATCGGCGCCGACCTGCGGCAGCTCCAATAGACCGGCCCAGATCGCGGCGAGCTGGATCTCTAGCGCGTTGCGCGGCAGCCGGGCCTCGTCGCCGCCCTCTACTGTTGCGATCAGATCGGCCAGCGCATTGCGCTTGACCTTGCCGCTGGCGCCTTTCGGCAGCGCGGTGACGCTGCGGATCAGGCTCGGCACCTTGTAGGCCGCGAGCCGCTTTCGCGCGAACTGGCGCAACTGCTCCGAGCTCGCCTCGGAATTCGGTCGCAGCACCACGACGGCCGCAACGTTCTCACCGAGCTTCTCGTGCGGGACGGCGAACACGCCCGCCTCCAGCACCGCCGGATGGCTGAGCAGGACCTCTTCCACCTCCAGCGGCGAGATCTTCTGCCCGCCGCGGTTGATGACGTCCTTGATGCGGCCAACAATGAAGAGGTAGCCGTCGGCGTCGAGATAGCCGAGATCTCCGGTCCGGAACCAGCCGTTGCGGAACGCGGCCTCTGTCGCCGCCGCGTCATTATAGTAGCCGCGGCTCATGTTGGGGCCGCGCAGCATGATCTCGCCATGCGTGCCGCTCGCGACTGCGCGGCCCGTCTCGTCCATAATCGCGATCTTCGGGCCCGCCGCGCGGCCGACCGATCCGACCTTGCGTAGCTCGAACGGGTTGGCCGCGATCTGCGAGGCCGCCTCGGTCATGCCGTAGGTCTCAAGCACGGGAACGCCGAACGTCGCCTCCAGCCCTTCGAGGATCGCCGGCGCCAGCGAGGCGGAGGCCGAACGGATCACGCGCAAGGACGACGGCCGGACGCGGTCCGGATCAGCTTCCGCTGCCGTCAGCAGCGCGCGATGAATGGTCGGCACCGCCGTGTACCAGGTTGGCTGCAGCTCCCGCATCCAACTGAAGAAGGACGAGGCGTCGAAACAGTCGGTGCAGATCACGCTGGAGCCTGCGGTCAGCGCTGTCAGCAGGCCGGAGATCAGACCATGGGCGTGAAACAGCGGCAGGACGTTGAGCAGACGATCGTGCGACGTGAGCGACAGCACGCGGCCGGCATTGTGGGCGGATAGGCACACATTGCGATGCGTCAGCGGCACCATTTTCGGCCGCGCCGCCGTGCCCGACGTCAGCAAGATGAATGCATCGTCGTCGCCGCGCGAGGTGCCGCTGGCATTTGCCGGCCCGATCGTCGGCCCGATGAACGTGCAGCCGGCGAGATCGTTCACCGGCCCTGGCACGAAATCGATCACCGCGATGTCGAGTGCCTTGGCGATGTCGCGGCTCGCCGAGTTCATGTCGGCTCGAGTCACGAGCGCCGTCAGCTTCAGTTCGCTGAAATAGCGCTGCAGCTCGTCCGCGGTCAGATCGGGATTGATGGGGACGCAGGCACCGCTCGAGGCGACCGCGATCAATGCCAGTGCGCTGTCGGCGCCGCGCGGCAGCGCGACGGCGATACGGTCTGCGGGACCGATGCCGAGCCCACGTAAGGTACGGACAAGTTGCTGGATCAATTCGCCCAGTGCGCCGTAGCTGAGGGCCGGCCGGCCCGGGGCGAGGAGGGCGGGTGCCGCCGGCATCTTCCGCGCATGGAAGTCGAGAAGGCCGCCGATATGGGCAAAGGACCTGATTTCGGCGCCTATGCCTTCCGATTCCCGTTTCGCTCCGGATGCAATGTCCGACAACGCCATTCCCTTTTGATCTGATTGAGCTATTCTTTCCAGGAGTTAGGCAACGCGTCCAGTCTGAGGTGAAGTTCGGGCTCCAAAATCTGTGGTTGAGGGGTCCAAAGCCCTAGGACGGAGTGATGGTCGGGCAGAAATCACCATGCTGGAGAACGAGCCGGGTACGGGAACGGAGGGCGGGCTGAAGCGCTGGCTCGAGGGCATCGGTCTCGGCCACTACACTGATCTGTTCGCGCAGCACCGTCTCGATCTCGACGTCGTGGCGGACCTGACCGAGTCGGATCTGGTCGAGCTCGGATTGCCGCTCGGTGATCGCAAGCGGCTTCAGCGAGCCATGTCGGCGCTATTCCAGGCTGAAACGGCGGAGCCGTCGGCGGCAGTGGCGCCTGCGCAAGCGCGGGCGGAGGTTGGCGCGGAACGGCGTCAGCTCACCACCATGTTCTGCGACATGGTGGATTCCACCTCGCTCTCGGTTCAATTCGATCCGGAAGACGTGCGCGACATGATCGCGGGCTTCCGCGAAACCTGTGTCCGCGTGGTCAAGCATTACGAGGGCTTTGCCGCCCGTTTCGTCGGCGACGGTATCCTGGTCTATTTCGGTTATCCGACCGCTCATGAGGACGACGCCGAGCGCGCGGTGCGCGCCGGGCTCGAGATCGTGCGAGTGCTGTCGAGCGCGCGCGCGACCGAGCCGCGCGGTGCGCTCAGCCACTCGCCCGCCGTCCGCATCGGGATCGCGACCGGTCTCGTCGTGGTCGGCGATCTGGTTGGGCAGGGCACCGAGGAGCGCGATTCCGCGGTCGGAGAAACCGTCAATCTCGCCGCGCGCCTGCAAGGCCTGGCGCCGCCCAACGGCGTCGTGATCTCCGCCTCGACCCAAGCGCTGCTGAAGGGGAAGTTCGACTACCGCAATCTCGGCGTCCATGACTTGAAGGGCATCTCCGAGAAGACGCAAGCCTGGCACGTGATGCGCGCCTCGCGGGTGGAGACCCGCTTCGCCGCTGCCATGGGCACGCGGCTGACGCCGCTTGTCAACCGCGAGGAGGAGATCGCGCTATTGATGGGGCGCTGGCAGCAGGTCAAGGACGGCGACGGCCAGGTCGTCGTCAAGTTCGGCGAGCCTGGCATCGGCAAGTCGCGCATCATCCAGGAAATCTTCGAGCGGATATCCGGCGATCGCCATGGACAGGTCTCGCTTCAGTGCTCGCCTTACTACACCTCCACGGCGTTCCATCCGTTCGTCGAGCAGCTCAAATTCTCTCTCGGCCTCGACCGCGAGGATGCGTCCGCGCAGTCGCTGGCGAGTCTGGAAACCGCGATCGCCGCCGCGCATGGCGACGTCGAGCAGGTCGCGCCGCTGTTTGCCGCGCTGCTGTCGATACCGACCGGCGACCGCTATCCGCGGCTCGACCTTTCGCCGCAGCAGCAGAAGGATGCGACCGTCGCGGCGCTGGTCAATCACTTCCTGGGCCTTGCGCGCGAGATGCCGCTGGTGATCGTGTTCGAGGATCTGCATTGGATCGACCCGACCTCGCGCGAGGTGATCGACCTCCTGGTCGACCGGGTGCAGAACCGGCCGATACTGGTCATCATTACCGCGCGATCCGAATTCCAGCCGAGCTGGAACGCGCATTCGCATGTCACGACCCTGGTGCTGAACCGTCTGAGCCGGCAGCTGCGCACGACGCTGGTCGAGCGCGTCGCCGGACGAGAGCTGCCCAAGGAAGTCGTCGAGGAGATCATCGTCAAGACCGACGGCGTGCCGCTGTTCCTCGAAGAGCTGACGAAGACGGTTCTGGAATCCAACCTCCTGACCGAGCGGCATGGGCGCTACGTGCTGTCGGGCCCGTGGCGGCAGCTCGCGATCCCGGCGACCCTGACGGACTCGCTGATGGCGCGTCTGGACCGGATGGGACCGTTCAAGCGGATCGCACAGATCGGCGCCACGATCGGCCGCGAGTTTTCCTACGAGACGCTGCACACAGTCGCCAGCACGCCCGCCGAGCAGATCGAAGCCGCGCTCAATCATCTGGAGCAGGCGGGCCTGATCATGCGCCGCGGCCATCCGCCGGACGCGCTCTACTCCTTCAAGCACGTAATGATCCAGAACGCCGCGCATGCGAGCCTGCTGCACAGCGAGCGCCGCAAGCTGCACTCCCGGATCGCCCAGGTGCTCGCCGAGATGTATCCGGAGAAGACCGAGCGCGAACCGGAGCTGCTCGCTCATCACCTGACCGAATCCGGCCAGAGCGAGGGCGCCGCGAGCTTCTGGCTCAAGGCCGGCAAGCAGGCGGCCAAGAGCGGCGCCAATCTGGAAGCGATCGGTCATTTGCGGCGCGGCCTCAGCGTCGTGCAGGCCAATGCGCGCATGCAGGGCGCCGACGATATGGAGCTCGAGCTGCGGATCGCACTTGGCAACGCGCTGATCGCCGCCAAGGGCTATGCCGTGCAGGAGGTCGAGGAGAACTACATCCGCGCGCTCGAGCTCGGCCAGCAGCTCGACGACGACGAAAAGACTTTCGCCGCCACGCGCGGGCTCTGGGTGTGCCATTTCATCCGCGCCGATCTCACGCGCGCGCACGATCTCAGCGTCGAATTGTTGAGATTCGCCAAGCGCGAGCGGCTGAACCAGCGGGCGCAGCCGTCGCAGCAAACCGGTTATCTGATCGAGGCGCACCGCGCGATCGCGATGACCATGCTCTATCGCGGCCGCTTTGCTGCCGCCCAGCATCACCTGCACCGCTGCATCAACCTCTACCGCCCCGATCTGCACTCCGATCTGATGGAGCGCCACGGCATTGATCCCGGCGTCGTCTCGCTCTCCTATCTCGGTTATCTCCTCTGGTTCCTCGGCCGTCCCGACGCGGCGCGCCAGCACAGCGAGCAGGCGATCGCGAACGCCGAGAAGATCCGCCATCCCTTCACCCTCGCCTTCGCGCTCATGTTCGGCGCCTATCTCTGCCAGCATCTGCGCGACGTCGAGGGCACGCGTGATCACGCCAACCGCGCTATGATCATCGCCACCGAGCACAATTTCCTGCACTGGAAGCAGCAGGCGGCGATCCTGCGCGGCTGGGCGCTGGCTCAGCTCGGCGAAGCCGACGAAGGCCTCAGCCAGATGCGCTTCGGCCTCGACGAGTATGAGGCGATGGATTCCTGGCTCGCCGGCTGCTGGTTCCGCTGCCTGCTCGCGGAGGCCTATGCCAAGGTCGGGATGCGAGATGCCGCCTTGCGCGCGTTGGATGGTGCGCTCGCGACCGCAAGACGAACCGGCGATCACTCCTACCTCGCCGAAGTCTATCGCCTGCAAGGCGAGATCACGCTGTCGGACGGCGACCCGGCATCAGTGCGGGAGGCCGAGGATATGTTCGCCCTGTCGCTGGAGACCGCGCGCAAGCAGGGTGCATTGTCCTGGGAGCTTCGTACCGCGGTCAGCCTCGCGCGGCTGTCGCACCAGGCCGGCAGGCGCGAGCACGCAAGGCTCCTGCTCGTGCCTATCGTCGGCAAGTTCAGCGAAGGTTTCTACACGCCGGACCTGAAGCAGGCGATGCAGCTGGTCGACGAGCTCGGTGCGGACGCGCTCGTCCGCGAACAGGTCGACCCTTGAGATGAGCGATCTTGCCGCAGCGCGTGCGCGTTACGCCGAGACAATCGCAAAGCGCGAGCGGATTGCCTCAAAGCGCCTGCTCGAAGCGCTCGCCACCGTCCCGCGCGAGGATTTCCTGCCAAGGGGACCCTGGCGCATCAAGAGCGCGACGGCGCGCAGCTATCGGCTGACGCCGGACGCCGATCCCGTACATCTCTACGACGACAATGTGCTGGTCGCGATCGACGCGCGCCGCCGGCTTGATACCGGGCTGCCGAGCCTGTGGGCGCACTTCATCGACGTGCTCGAGATCGGGGAGAACGACCGGGTGGTCCAGATCGGCTGTGGGCTCGGCTATTTTTCCGCGGTGCTGTCGAAGATCGCCGGCCCAAAGGGCAGGGTGCTTGCAATCGAATGCGACGAGCGGTTTGCGAAACGCGCTGCGGGTCACCTCCGCGCTTATCGCAATGTCGAGGTGGTCCATGGCGATGGATGTGAGAAGATCAGCGAACCCGCCGACGTCATCATCGTGCACGCTGGTTTCACGCACCCGCACCCACTCTGGCTCGAGCAGCTCCGTCCGCGCGGCCGCCTCCTGGTGCCGCTGACGCAGCGGGACCGCGAAGGTGCCGCCCTCAAGATCACGCGCAAGGGCAGGGGTTTTGAAGCCGAGGCGGTGCAGCAGATCCGGATCTTTCCCGGCCAGGGCCGAGGTGTGTCCGCGCTCGACGACCGCGTCGCCGATTGGTGGCAGCGCGCCTCCGCACTGGCGCCGCTGCGCTTTCGCAGGCTCGAACAGGGGCTGCCGGCGGATGGCTAATACTTCGTTTCATTTTACCTTGATTGCGAATGGACGTATCCAACGCGTCCTGACGCGGCTATGACTGCGGCCTGACTGCCATTCGAGCGCGCCCATGCATTCCGTTGCCCTGCTGACCGCCAGCTACGCCAAGGATATCGAGCGCTTTTCGCTGCTCAGCGAGAGCATCGACACCTGGCTCTCGGGATACACGCGGCATTATGTTCTCGTTAACGATGAGGACGTGCCGCTGTTCGAGCGGTTCGGTTCCGACAAGCGCGTCATCGTCCCGGCCTCGCGTTACCTGCCGAAATGGCTCTTCGCGCTGCCGCCGGCCCTCCAGTTCATCAGCAGCCGGCGCGTCTGGCTTTCGCTGCTCTCGTCACCGGTGCACGGCTGGCACATCCAGCAGATCCTGAAGATCGCCGGCGTCCTCAACGCGCCGGAGCAGCGCGTCTGCATCCTGGACTCGGACAATCTGTTCTTCCGCGAATTCGACGTCGGCCAATACGCCGGCGGTGAGAAGACGCCGCTCTTCGTCACGCCGAAGGCCATCGCTGCCGATGCGCCGCTGCACGCCCTGTGGCTGCGCACGATCGATCAGCTCCTTGGCGTGAAGGACCGGTCCTTCCCCGCGGACGACTATGTCGGCAACGCGCTGGTGTGGGACAGAGACACCGCGCGCGCGATGACCGGCGCCATCAAGGCGGCGACGGGGCTGAACTGGGCCCTGGCGCTGTGCCGCAAGAAGAAATTTTCCGAGTACCTGCTCTATGGCCATTTCGTCGCGAGCTCGCCCGCGCACCTGGCCACTCACCAGGTCACGGAAGACAGCATCGCGGTCTCGCACTGGGACGACACGCGCCTCGACCGTCCGGCCATCGAAGCGATGATGCGTGCCGCCTCGCCCGAACAGGTCGCGCTCTGCATCCAGTCCTATTCGTCGACCTCGATCGACGACATCCGCGACGTGTTCCGGTTGAATTCGCGCGACCGGCGCGCGCCGAGCCTGTCGCCCGACCATATGGGAGAGGTGGCCGCATTCGAGGTGCCGAAGACACGCTAGACGCCGACGCGCTCAAGCATCCTTCGTGAACTTGCTGATCACGTCCATGAACGGCTTCGGCTTGAACTCGCCGTCGAGCGGCAGGGGACGGTTCGGCTGCTTGTCCTTGCGGGCGAAGGTGCCGTTGATCCAGCTGTAGCGATCCGAGATGCCCCAGGTCAGGATCGAGCGCACCGGTCCGCTGGTTGAAATGGCCGTCAGCAGATCGTCGACGCGCTTGGCGACGATGGCATCGCGCTCCGCCGGGCTTCCCGTCAGCTTCTGGTCGTCGACGTCGAGCTCGGTGACGAGCACCTCGAGCCCCCAGGAACGCAGCTCGGTAACGAATTCGGCGAGCCCGTGCGTGTCGATCTCGAGCTCGGCATGCAGATGCGATTGCAAGCCCACGGCGTGGAGTGGAACGCCCTGGTCGAGCAAATCCATGATCAGGTTACGGTACGCTGCGCGCTTGGCGGTGAAGGAGTCCTTGGCCGATTCGATGTCGTATTCGTTGATCGCGAGCTTGACGAAGGGGTCGGCCGCGGCGGCGGTACGGAAGGCCAGCGGAATCCAGCGCTCGCCGAGATGCTGTGTCCAGAACGTATCGCGCCGGTCAGTGATCTTCTTCGGATTGTCCGGGATCGGCTCATTGACGACGTCCCAAGACGTCAGCTTGTCCTTGTAATAGGAGACGACGGTGCCGATGTGATCGACGAAGGCGCGCTCGACGCCCTTGCCGTCCTTGATCTGCTTGGTCCAGTCCGGAATGTCGTGATACCAGGCGAGCGCGTGGCCGCGCATCGTCAGATCGTTGTCTCGCGCGAAATCCAGGATCGCGTCGGCGCGCTCGAAGGCGAAGGTGTGCGCGTCCGGCCGCAGCATCGGCCATTTCAGCTCGAGCACCGGCACGACCTGCTTGCAATAGGTGCTGATGGCGTCCCCAAGCCGCGGATCGGCTTGCAGGTCCCACAACGTGGCCGCAGCGCCATAGCCCGGGCGGCGCTGGCCACGTTTCGAGGCCGGCACTGCTGACGCGGATGCGCCCGCTGCGAGCGTTGCGGCGCTACCGAGCAGGAATTCGCGTCTGTCGAGCCTCGTCACGCGTGGTTCTGCATTGCCGCTTCGGCGATCTCGTAATACTGAAGCGCGCCCTTCTCGAGCGTCAGATTGTCCAGCACATAGTCGCGCGGCGCGAAGTCGCCGGCGCTAGCCTGCGACCAGAAGCCGTTCCAGCCGGATCTGAAGCCGTCAGCATCGGTGAAGGTCATGCCACAGCGCGCATCGAAATAAGGCACCGAGGATACGCCGCCCTGGTACCTCACTTTGTTCGGGAAATATTTCGGATCCTGCCACGGCCCGCCGCGATCCCAGGCAAAGACAGGGACACCGCTCGACAGCGCCTGCTGGCAGGCGATGCCCTGGCTCTCGTGCTCGCAGAGGAAGACCATGCTGCGGCAACGCGCTAGCGCCGCTTTGTAGTCGTCTTCCTTGTAGTGGCCGTAGCGGATCACCTCGACGGAGCGGCCGCTCGCTTCGAGATACCTGCGGACCGGCTCGATCAGCTCCGCCTCGTACCGCTCGTAATCCCAGCGGACCTTGTCATAGAGCAGCACGTCGACGCTCTTCTGCTCGGTTGGCGCTGGTGTCCACAAATCGGTCTCGATGCCGACGGGCCAGGCGCCGACATGGGGCCAGTGCGGACGGAACATGTCGGCGTACCAGGCGCATGGCACCAGCACGCGCTTTACGTCGAGGTCCTTCAGACTCTCCGGCGCATCGATCGGGTGGTCGTACATGGCGACGCCGAGCAGCAGCGGGTTCGTCCACTTGAACCAGTCGAGCACGAACGGCCGGCCGATGATGCAGGCCAGTTCTTCGGGATGCTTCTGGATGTAGCGATAGTCGTTGACGCGATAGCGGATGCCGAGCCGATCGAGGCCCGCGCACAGATTGAGGAGCACGCGCCGCTGGCCGCTGACGTAGGACTTGCCCAGCAGCAAGCGCCGCAGCAGCGGCCGGAGGTGGCGGTCACCGGGAAACCAGCGATCGTCCCGTTCCTCGAAGAAGAGATTGAGGACCATCCTGTCGCCGCCAGTCATGCCTGGGGTTGCCGGAACCACCGGCGCGTCAGCGCCGCGATGCGGCCGAGAGGTCGGCTTCGCCCGTGTTCGTTCGGCAACGTCCATGTCAGTCACATCAGCGCATCGGAGGAGTCGGGCGACGTTTCGCTATCATTGCTTCTTTTCTGTGATCCCGCCGGCCCCTTCAAGGACAGGGCAAATTTAACGCTAACGCGCGATAACCGCGCGAACGCTTCATTCGCGGTCCGATTTGCAGGCTTATGCGGCTATCTTGCCGATGCCCAGCGGTGCAGTCCGATTGTTCCAGCAAAGTCCAAGTGTTTTAACGCTTCGTTAATCCTCACGGCCGCAACCGGTCCCCAGTCCGCATGCTGAACCGTCATTTCTCGATCTATCTCGTCGCCTACATCCTGCCGGCGGCGGTGGGGTTCTTCGCGGTCACGGCCTACACCCGGCTGCTGACGCCGGCGGAGTACGGCGTCTATGTCGTCGGCATCAGCCTTGCCGGAATCTTGGGCGCGGTCTTTTTCGCCTGGATCAAGCTGTCGGTGTCGCGCTATCAGGCGATGTCGGCGGAGGTGGATTTTCGCGGTACGGCCATGGTCGCCTTTGCGCTGACCGCCGCGGTTCTGTGCGCCACCACTCCGCTGGTCTTCCTGTTCCGCAGCGACGTCAGCGTCGAGCTGCTGCTCGCCAGCATGTTCGTCGCGATCATGGCCAATGCGGTCGATGTCGGCCAGGAATTCGAGCGTGCCAAGCTGCGCCCCTACCGCTTCGCGGCGATCTCGATCGTGCGCAGCGTGTCGAGCGTCGGCTTTGGCCTCGCCGGCATCTGGCTCGGCTGGGGTGGATTGGGGCTGCTCGCGGCATTCGGCCTGGGCTCGCTCACCGGCATCATCCTGAATCTGGTCGGTGACCGCACCAAGATCGCGCGCTTCCAGCGCAGCCAGTTCATGCAGCTCGCACGCTATGGCCTGCCATTGACGCTGGCCGGGCTTTCCGTTGCGGTCTATTCAGCCTGTGACCGTCTTATCGTCGCTTATTTGCTAGGCAAGGATGCCGCCGGCATTTTTGGCGTCGCCGCGGACCTGCCGCGCCAGTTCATGGTCATGATCGCTTCCAGCGTCGCGGCGGCCACCGTGCCGCTGGTGTTTCGGTCGTTGTCCGAGAAGAACGATGCGGTGACGCGGGAGCGGCTGACCGAGAGCCTCGAGCTGCTGCTCGTCGTCGTTGCGCCGGTCGCGGTCTGGCTCGCGCTGGCGGCAGACCAGGTCGCCGGCACGCTGGTCGGCGTCGACTTCCGCGCCGGTGTGTCCGCGCTGCTGCCGACCCTGGTGCTCGCGCGCTTGTTCGGCATTGCCAATCAGTTCTATGTCCAGATCAGCTTCCAGCTCGCCGAGCGGCCCTTCATGCTGGCGGCACAGTCCTTCCTCACGCTGGTCGTCAGCGTCATCCTGATGTTCGCGCTGGTCGCTGGCTACGGGCTCTACGGTGCGGCACTGGCGACCTTCGCGACCGAGGCGATCGGTTTCCTCGTTGCTGTCGTCCTGATGCATCGCGCCCACCCGGTCCCGTTCGACCTCAACCGCCTCGCCGCTGTTGCCGCTTCCGCTGCGGCGATGGCGGCCGCGATCCTGATCGCGCGATCGCAAATGGGCGGCACCGGTCTCGGGTCGCTCATTGTCGTGAGCCTCGCCGGTGGCCTCGCTTACGCTGCCGCGGCGTGGCTGATGAACGTTGCGAACGTGCGAACGTTGTCACTGCGCCTCCTGCGAACGTTCAACCGGAAGGCGCTGGGCGTCTAGTTGCGCAGCGGGCGCGGTCGGCGCCAGACGCCGGCCCCGGGCGCCTGATCCGGACATTCTGCCGCAGCGATCGAGGCCAGCTTCGGGCCAGCTTCGGCCGGAGGCCGCCTTCCGCCTGTGCGAACCGTCATATATGAGAGATTGTCGCCGGAACGTGCCGAATCTCGCCACAGACGGAACGTAAGGCGGCTGCGAATTCTTAAGTCAAAGAGCGCAATTTGACATTTGAGCGACACCGGCAGACTGGCAGTTCGACCGAGGATGGCATGAAAAACCGATCGACGACGGCGCAATCCACCAGGGCGATGCGGCGTCGGGGGCCTGCCGCGATCATTGCGCTTGCGGCAGTGGCCACGTTTGCAGCGGTGGCCCCGGCGACCGCGGCCAAGCAGCCCCGCCAGGCGGCCGAGGCGGTGGCGCCGCGCGTGGCCGGCGAGCCGATCATGGCGATCGTGTCGATCAAGAGCCAGCAGGTCACCTTCTACGACGCCGACGGCTGGATCCTGCGCGCGCCGGTGTCGACCGGCACCACGGGACGCGAGACGCCGGCCGGCGTCTTCGCCGTTATCGAGAAGGACAAGGACCATCATTCGACCATGTATGACGATGCCTGGATGCCGAACATGCAGCGCATCACCTGGAATGGCATCGCGCTGCATGGCGGGCCGCTGCCCGGCTATGCCGCCTCGCATGGCTGCGTGCGGATGCCGTTCGGCTTTGCCGAGAATTTGTTCGAAAAGACGTATATCGGGATGCGCGTGATCATCTCGCCGGACGATGCGGTCCCGACCGAGTTCTCTCACCCCTCGCTATTCATGCCGAAGCGGGAGGCCATGGCGGCGGCGCCGAGCCGTGCCGACAAGCTCTCCGTCGAGGCCGAGGAGGCCACGAGGGCCGCCGATGAGGCCAAGAAGGCCGCATCGGCAGCCGCAAAAGAAGCCGCTTCGCTGCCGGCGGCGCTGCGCAAGCTGGACCAGCAGAAGGCCCGCGCGGACGGCGAGCTCGCCTTCGCCGACAAGTTGCTCGCGAACGCGAAGACCGATCAGGCCCGCGCCAAGGCCGAGGAGCTGAAGCAGAAGGCCGCCACCAAGGCTGCGGAGGCCGCGACGCAGCTCGAAGCCGCCAAGGCCGTCGCGCAGCCGAAGCGCGACGCCGCCGCCGCCACCAAGGAGGCCGCCAAGGCGGCGGCGACCAGGAAGGCCGACGCCGTGAAGGCGGCGACCGACGCAAAGCTCGCGCTCGAGCCGGTCTCGGTCTACATCAGCCGCGCGACGCAGAAGCTGTATGTGCGGCGAAACACCCACAAGCCGGCGCCCGACGGCGGCGGCGAGGTGTTCGACACCAGCATCGAGGTCCCCGTCACGATCCGCAATCCCGACCTGCCGCTCGGCACGCACATCTTCACGGCGATGGCGAAGACCGATATGGGCCTGCGCTGGAGCGTGGTCACGATCGAAAACGGCGACGGGGCGAGGAACGCGCTCGACCGGATCATCATCCCGCAGGAGGTGCTCGACCGCATCGCGCCGACCGCGTTGCCGCGCTCGTCAATCATCATCTCGGACGAACCGTTGAGCAGCGAGACCAATTACCGCACCGAATTCGTCGCGGTGCTGAGCAACCAGCCGCAGGGCGGCTTCATCACGCGCAAGCCGACCGCGCCGGCCATGATCGCGAGCGATGACGGCTGGGACAATGGCGGCAACGGCTTCTTCTTCTTCCAGCAGCGCGACCCGTATGTGCAACCGGTCAATCCGCGCCGGCAGCGTGGCCAGTACCAGTACTATCAATCGACGCAGCCGATGCAGCGGAATTGGTGGTAAGCGGGCGCGCCACCGCGCCGGGGCCGTACGTGATGGACGCCGAAGTCATCAGATGCGGCGCGCCGTGATCACTAGCGCTTGGATCTTGGCTTCGACCGGCCCTGACCCGTGGCGGATTCGGATCGCCTCGGCAACGGCGTCGGTCGCAGCCTGAAGCCTGCTCGCATCCCGGGCTTCGATCTCGCCACGTAGTGGCGTTCCCTGGCAGTATGCGATCGCCACGTGGTCCGCCGTTGGCGCGCGGCTGATTGCGGCTCGCGTTTCGATCGAGACGTTGCCAAAACCTGCGCGTTCGAGATCGGCTCGGATGATCGTCTGGTCGAAATAGCCGTGCGGTGTCCGGGCCATGAAACGAGGCGGATCATCGGGAAACAACTTGCCGAGCGCCATCGTTGCATCGTGGGCGAACACGTTCTCCTCGATGCGGTCCCAGACATTGAAGAGGAACGTGCCGCTCGGCTTCAAGACGCGCCTTGCTTCTGAATAGCCCTTGACGCGGTCCGGAAAGAACATGGCACCGAACTGGCAGCAGACCACGTCGAACTCGGCGTCGCCGAAGGGAAGAGCGGTTGCATCCGCCTGGCGCCATGAAACGCGGGGATCCTCACCCTGGCGCTGCGCTGCGATCGCCAGCATCGGCTCGTTGAGATCGGTTGCAACGTAGCGGATGCCGGGCGGCAGCGCCGCCGTCACCGCGCGCGTGACGGCGCCGGTGCCTGCGGCGGTCTCAAGTAGGACCGAGGGCGAAAGTGCGGCGACGCGACTTGCGATGTCGTCGGCATACTCGGCGAAGATCATCGGGACCAGATATTCGTCGTAGAGCTTTGGGACCGAGCCGGCGAAAACCTTGTCAGTGTCGGACATGCTTGCCTCGCTGAAGGTCTGGACACGGGATTCAAGCTAGCACGGATCGCCACGTCGCCGCGCCAGCAAAGACGTGACCCGGGGCCGGCTGCTGCATCGCCTATGCGGTGCTGTTCTTCCTGTCGGACGAAAGCGTCTACGTCACCGCGCAGACGCTCGCGGTCGACAGCGGCCTGAGCGGGATGTGAGGCCGGCAGCGTCTTATCGCGCGTGCGATCGCGCGCGACAGATGAGATGGTCGAGCGAGATATGCCCGGGTCCGTAAGCCATGAGAGCGAGTGCCATGGCCGCCCAGGTGAGGTGAAGCGGCCAGCCGTCGGGCACGGTGAGCTCGACGATGACGGTCATGAACAATAATCCGAGCGCGGCGAACCGTGTGCCGAGACCCAGCACCAGCAGGATCGGAAACATGATCTCGCCACATCCCGACAGAAAGGCCAGCACCGCCGGCGCAGGAAAGTGATAGGGCCCGCCGGGCAGATGCAGCATGAACTCGTCGCTGAACAGCGCCACCGCGGTGTCGTTGAGTCTGAGGAAGCCGTCCCACTTGAGGATGCCCGAGCGCCAGAACGGAACGGCAAGCGCCGCGCGCAGCACGAGCTGAACGAGCGAGGGCGCGGCAATCGTCCGTATCAGATCGTTGGCCTTGTCGAGCAGCAGCCCGAGTGACGGCAGGCCGCTTCCTGCGGTCATGCGTTGGTCGGTGATCATCGTGCGTCTCCGAGAACAAGCGAAGTGAACGCGCCAGCCTCGATCAGGCCGGTGATGTTCAAAGCGAGATCGAAATCGGGGCATGCATCCAGCGCCGACGCAGCGGCCCCGCCGAGTGGCTCGCCCGACGCCAGATGTTCGGCAAACACTGCGCCGCCGGGCGGAAGGCGCCGCACCATGACGTCGAGTTCGGGCCGGCTGATCAGCGCGTCTTCCGGCGTGGACGCGTCGATGCGTGCGACGGGCGCGCTGTCGCGGTTGGCGGCAAAGACCGTCACCGCCGAGAATGACGAGCGTACGATTCGCAGCGCCGGATGCGGGATGAAGACGAGATCGACCAGCCGCTCCGGGGCGACGGCTGCGAGCCCGGCGGGCGACAGCGGTGCGGCGTCTCGCGCATGGTAGGCATCGAGCCACGCCCGCTCGATGCGGGCGACATCGGCAAGCCAGGGCATTGTCTGCGCGTACTCATATCGTGCGATGAAGTCGGCAAACTCGCGGCCATATTCGAACAGCAGCGGCGAAGTTGGCGGGCTGCTGCGGATGTGGAAGCGCGCCATGGCACGGAAGAAATCAGGACCGGTGATGCGCTGCACCGCTGGATAAATCGCAGCGAGCGCGCTGATCAGGCTCATCGTGACATTGTTGCGGTAGACGGCGTAGCGCTTGCCGGCGGCCTTGCCGTTGGGACCCGCCACGATCGCAGGCGCCGACCGCGCGGGGTCCAGCAGGCCCCGCGCAAAGGCGGCGGCAAAGGATAGATCCTGCTCAGGCGGCATGACGGTCTCCCACCAGCGCGGCTGGGCCGTAACGATCCAGAATCGCTTGTGCTGCGGTGGCTTCCGCCTGCAGGACCGGCCAGTCCGGAATCATGCTGTCCCATTCGATCAGCGTCGGCACGCTGCCGCGGCGCCGGATGACGATCTCGTAGAGCTTCCACACGGCATCCGCGACCGGGCCGTCATGGCTGTCGATCAGCAGCAGGTTGCCTTCGTCGTCGGCCTGCTCAGCATGGCCGGCGAGGTGGATCTCTCCGACGCGCGACAGCGGAAACTCCGCGAGATACTCAAGCGCGGAAAATCCGTGATTGGTCGCGGATACGAAGACGTTGTTGATGTCGAGCAGCAGCCCGCAGCCGGTGCGTTCGGCAATGGCGCGGATGAAATCGGTCTCGCTCATCGACGATTCGCGAAAGGCGACATAGGTCGACGGGTTTTCCAATAGCAGCGGACGGCGGATCGCGTTCTGCACCTGGTCGATGTGGTCGCAGACGCAAGCCAGCGTCGCTTCGGTGTAAGGCAGTGGCAGAAGATCGTTGAAGAAGCTGGTGTCATGCGTCGACCAGGCAAGATGCTCGGAGACCAGCGCCGGCTGGTAGCGAGCTACCAAGCCTCGGAAGCGGGCCAGATGCGCCTTGTCGAGCGGCTGGGGTGAACCGATCGACATGCACACGCCGTGCAGCGACAGCGGATGGTCGCGGCGGATCGCCTCCAGCGCGCGATGGGGCGCGCCGCCCGCGCCCATGTAGTTTTCGGCGTGCACCTCGAAGAATCCGCGTTGCCGGTCCGCGCTCAGGATGGCCTGGAGGTGCTCGGGCTTGAAGCTCGTCCCGGCAACGCCGCCGATGGGAGCGGAGTAGCGGAGTGGCACCGCCGACACGTCGGGCACGATTGCCGTGGTCATGGTCTCCTCCGCTTTTCCATATTGTCGTGGGCGCGACGCCGCGCGTTAGACCGGCTTGAGCGAACCCTTCTTGCCGTTCGGCAGCTCGATGCTGGAGCAGGTGCCGCCCTGCACGAACTTCCAGGCGTTGCCCTGGAAGTCGACGGTCGAGGTGCCCTGGCAAGTCGTGCCCGGCCCCGCCGCGCAATCGTTCTGGCCCTTCAGCGCGACGCCGAAGCATTTTTCCTTCTTGGCGGCGATGGCGGCATCGCCCTCCGCCTTGGTCAGCGGGCCGGCGGCGGCAAGGGTGGCGAGGGCGGTTGATACCGCGCCGGCGAGAACGATCGACGTGACGACATGCTTGGCAGACATCGGAGTTTCTCCTGTTCGAGATAGCATCGCCCAGGCAGGCGAAGGCGCATGGTCTGCTTCGCTCCGCGCGCAGCCCGCGTTACCGCGAAGCTGCTCACGAATCCGTGAGACCGTTTGGATCTGGCGCACCACAGGTGCGCTTGGGTCAGGATTAGCGGGCATGCGGCCGTTCAAATCCAATGCCTTGGCGCTATCGAGACATTAGCGGGAGAGCATTGGCTGCGATCGATTGGGCCTGCCAGAGGTAATGAACGGCGGAAGCCTGCGTAGAGCAATGATAGGAGCCGTGCCCGGCCGAAGGCGGAAACAACCATGAACGTCGATCCCGGACGGCAGCTTCGCGCGATCGCCAGGCTGACGGTCAGCATTCGCCTGGCCGTCTCGGCCCTGGTCCTGGCCGCGATCCTGCTGACCGCGGCGCTGTCGAGCCTGTTGTGGTGGCGAACGGCGGAGGCGACCAGCCGGCAGCTTGCTTCGACTATCAACGAGCAGATCGTCGCGGCGGTCCGCAAGGAGGTCTCGGCCATCGTCGACGAGGCGCGCGCCGCGCACACGGCAATCCGCACCCTGTTCCTCCAGAACGTGCTCGACACCCGCGAGGCCGACAAGCGCGAATTCGTGTTCCTCTCGCAGTTGCAGTCGCAGGCGACGATCTCCTGGGTCGCCTTCGGCTGGCCGGACGGCTCCTTCTTCTCCGCGCATAAGCTCGGCGATCGCCGTCTGGAGATGATGGAGATATCGCTGACCGACCATGCGGGCCAGCGGCGCGTTGACGAGTATGACGTGGTGCCCGGCGATATCGAGTTCGCCAATCGCCGTTTCGAGCCGACCGAGTTTCGCGTCGCCGACCGCACCTGGTTCAAGGCTGGGCTCGCGGCCGAGGAGCCGCAATGGTTCAGGGTGATGGACCATCCCACCGGCGAGCGGCCGTCGATTGCCTTCGCAGGACCGATCGACGTCTATCAGGAGCGGCAGGGCGTGCTCGCGATCATGATCGAATATACGCGGCTCGCGCGCTTCCTGTCGCAGCTCGAGGTCGGTCGGACGGGAACGGCCTTCATCATCGATGATAGCGGTGAGCTGGTCGCCGCACCGGATAAGGACGCCGACGAGCTGCATCCCGCCAAGGGCGATACCAAGCTGCTCCCATTGGCGCGGCTGGCGCTCGCGGCGGCAGGCGACGAGGGCCGCAAGCGGGCCTCGCGCAGCCGGCTGACGTCCGCTGGCGCGGCCTATGAAGTCGCGCTCGCGCCGCTGCCTTTTCACGGCTGGTCGCTCGCCACGGTGATCCCGGAGGCCGAGTTTCTCGGGCCGGTCGAGGCGACGCTGCGGCGCCTGATCCTCGGCCTCGCAATCGGCGCCGTGCTGGCGGCGCTGGCATCGGCAATGTTGGCGCGCTCCGTCATTGCTGCGCCGCTGTCGCGTGTCGTGGGCGAGCTCCGCCACGTCGAGGCTTTCGCGCTTGAGCAGGTCCGCCGCCATCCGTCGCGTCTCAAGGAGATCGCGAGCCTGTCGGGCGCGATCGCCGAAATGGCAGCCGGCCTCTCCGCGTTCCGCAAGTTCATCCCGGCCGATCTCGTCCGTTCGCTGCTGCGTCAGGGCGTCGAGGCCAAACCCGGCGGCAGCATTCAGGTGCTCAGTGTGATGTTCATCGATATCGCCGGTTTCACCGGATTGTCGGAGCGGCTCGGCGACCGCGTGGTGCCGCTGTTGTCGCGCTACCTCGACCTCGCCTCCGAGATCATCGTCGCCAATGGCGGCACCATCGACAAGTTCATCGGCGATGCCGTGATGGCATTCTGGGGCGCGCCGCAGCCGCAGTCCGACCACGCGCTGCGATGCTGCCGCGCGGCACTCGGCTGCCGGAGAGCAATCGACGCCTCTGGCCTTGCCGACGATCTCGGCCAGCCGCTCCAGATCCGGATCGGCATCAATTCCGGCCGGATGCTGGTCGGCAATATCGGTTCGGAGCTGCGCCTGAACTACACCGTGATTGGCGACGCGGTGAACGTTGCCAGCCGTCTCGAGGGCGCCAACAAATCCTATGGCACGCAAATCCTGATCGGCGAGGCAACCGAACGTCTGGCCCGCGGCGCCATCATCACGCGCGAGATCGACAGCATTGCCGTGTACGGACGCGAGGAGGGATTTTCGGTCTATGAGCTGATCGGGCTCGTCGGCGAGGATGGCGTCGGCAACGAGCCTCCCGGCTGGGTCGGTCACTACGCGCAGGGACTGGCCCATTACCGCGCACGCCGATTTACTGCCGCGCTCGCCGATTTCGAAGCCGTGCTGTCTGAGCGCGGCCGCGATGGTCCAGCCGAGCTGATGTGCGAGCGCTGCCGGAAATTGTCCGCCGCTGCACCCGAGGACTCCTGGCGTCCGGTCGCAGCGTTGACGACGAAGTAGCAAACGCGTTGCTCAACGAGCCGACCGGCGGACTCCGACGCGAAGGTCTGATGGCAGGCGCTCGGAATCGGCGCGCGTCATTTGCCAAACCAGTTGGCAAAGTCGGCCCATCACGGGCATGATGCGGACATGAAAACCACGCTGCTCAAACCCGAACACTACACCCGCTCGCCCTGGAAGAACGGCGGCGGCATTTTCACCGATATCGCGGATGCCCATCGCGCTGGCGCGCCCGTGAAGGATTGGGACAGCCTGCTCTGGCGCTTTGCCTGCACACCGATCGTGGCGCCGGGTCCGTTCTCCCATATGCCCGGCATCGACCGGCTCCAGATGATCGTAGGCGGGCGCGGACTGGTGCTGAAGTCGCCCACGCAGGAATTCGACGAGCGCGAGCCGTTCACCACGGTGTGTTTTGCCGGCGAACTCGCGATCGTCACCGAGCTCGAGGCGGGTCCCGTCGAGGTCGTGAACCTGATGGCGCGGCGGGGTGCGGCGGAGATCGAGCTCGGAGCGCTCAGGGAGCCCGGCGATCGAGCGTTGTTTGCCGGCACGCATCTGGTTTACGCGGTTCGGGACGATTGCAGCATCCGTCTTGGCGACGCGCATTTTGCCATTCCTGGCGGCGGCACGCTGAAGATCGAGCTCACCGAGCCATCGCGCCTTGCGCTCGCATCGGGTCTGGCGGTGCTGGGATCGATCCGGATCGTCGGCTAGACGGCGACTGTCCCGCCAAGCCGCTGCGCACAAACCGGGCAATTGGCCAGGTTGACGCCGCCGCATCGGAGCACGATATCTGCTCGATGCAGACCGCCGCTAAAAGGGGCAGGATATGAACGCGCCGCCAGACAACCACGCCCCCACGCAAGCCGACAGCGTCGTCGACTGGCTGACCAACGGCACGCGCGATGAGCGCTTCGTCGACAATATCTTCGCACAGATGTGCATCCGCCTCCAGCAGGCGGGCATCCCGCTCAAGCGGTCGACGCTTCACATCCTGATCCATCACCCGCAATGGCTGGGGGCCCGCATGATGTGGTCCGACGGGATGCGGGAGGCGGAGATTGCATTGGTCGACTATGACGTGCGCGAGCGGTCCGAATATATCGGCAGCGCCGCCAACGAAATCCATGACGGCGCCGCCGAGGTGCGCGAGCGGCTCGAGCAGGATTCCTCGCTCGGCCGCAAGCACGCCCTCTATGACGAGATGCGGGCGCGAGGCCTGACCGACTATGTGGCCTGGCCGCTTTACCACACGCTCGGCAAGCGCCATATCGTCACCTTCGCGACCGACCGGCCCGGCGGATTCGACGATGCGCACATCGCCGGCCTGAAGAAGCTGTTGCCGGTGCTGGCGCTGGTCAGCGAGATCCGCGTCAAGAACCGGCTGGCGCGCACGCTGCTCGAGACCTATGTCGGCTCCCATGCCGGCGAACTGATCCTGGCCGGCGCCACCAGGCGCGGCACCGGCACGACGGTCCGCGCCGCGATCATGATCTGCGATCTCAGGGATTTCACGAAAATCTCCGACAACTGGCCGCGCGACGACGTCATCGATCTTCTCAACGACTATTTCGATGCGATGTCCGAACCGATCGCGCGACATGGCGGCGAGATCCTCAAATTCATCGGCGACGGCCTGCTCGCCATCTTCCCGCTCAGCCAGCCCGATGCCTGCGCCAACCTGCTGCATGCCGTGACCGAAGCCCGCAAGGCCATGGCCGCGCTGAACGAGCGCAACAACGGGACCGGCCGCGCGCCGCTGAATTACGGCATCGGCGTCCATGTCGGCGACGTCATGTATGGCAATATCGGCTCGACCAGCCGGCTCGACTTCACCGTGATCGGCCCCGCCGTCAACATGGCCTCCCGCCTCGAGGCCTTGACCAAGCAGCTGGGACGAACGGTGCTGCTGTCGCGCGCCTTCGCCGAGCTGGTGGAGCGGGAGTTCGAGCTGGAGCATGTCGGCCAACACGAGGTGCGCGGCTTCAGCGACCCCATCGAACTGTTTGCGTATCAGGGGTAACGGCGCGCGGAAGACCGGCGACGTCGTCGTCATAGATGTCCATGTCCTTTCGGGTGCGGGCTGGCTTGAATGGCGCCCCCGCAACGGCCATGGCCGCGATCGCGCCTGCCTGGTCGTTGCGTTTCCGAGATCGAACGAAAATTCGGACCCCGCGATCTGCGGCGGCAGTGGAGCCTAGGATGCGGGCCTAGGAGAGAGGAGGGGCGGGTTGGAAGTGCTGTTGCCAACGTTGGATTGTAGGGCTACGTTTTGCCGAAGGTCCGCCCAAACGGTCTTTGGCCCGCCCGTTCATGCCAAAATTCCTTCGCATCGGAGTCCATCAGTCTAACGTTTCCGGATACACGTCGAAGGCGTGGTGTGTCAGGCGCGTCGGCTCGGCGGTCTTCCTGAAGTGGGGCGCCGTCGAGGTGCAGGGCGCCGGCGACGGGCGCAAAGTCTACTGGTCGCGATCGCCGCAGCAGAAGACCGTTCGTTGCGGCACGGCGCAACGTGCCATCGATTACGCAACGGCGGCGATCGCGCGGCGGCGCAACCATCGCTACGAGCCGCTGACCGGACCCATCGCGCTCCGGCGCAGATCCGCCGAGCACAGCACCGAGCTCAAGCAGGCACTCGCCACCATCCTGATCGTCGATATCGTCGGCTCCACCGCGAAGGCTGCGAAGCTCGGCGATGCGCGCTGGACCAAGGTGATGGGCCATTACTACGCAGCCGTCCGCAAGGAGCTGAAGAGCTCGCGCGGCAAGGAAGTCGTGACCACCGGCGACGGCGTGCTGGCGACCTTCAAGAAACCCGCCGCCGGCATCAATTGCGCGACCGCGATCCAGAAGGCCGTGCGCACGCTCGGGCTCGAGATCAGGGTAGGCCTGCACGCCGGCGAATACACGATCAGCGGCGGCGAAATGGTCGGTCTCGCCTTCCACATCGGCACCCGCGTTGCCGCGAAGGCGCGGGCGGGGGAGGTTTTGGTGTCGAGTGCGGTCAAGGAGCTGGTTTCGCAGCCCGAGATCCGTTTCAGGGATCACGGCGTGCATCAGCTGAAGGGCGTGCCGGAGCGGTGGAGGCTGTGGCGGGTGGAGGGGTGAGTTCTCAAACGCGTTCGGCAAGCCCGTCGGCTAAGAGGGCCGCGGAGGCAGCGAGGTCATCGCTTCCAGTTGCGCTGTTCGCGTTGCTAACCCAGCGAGCAAGCTCTTGTGCAGCCGATCCTCGGGTTCGAAATTTCGCGCGAGCCTTCGGACGGTCTCGACAAATCGCAAGCGATAAGTCGCCGCCCTGTCGACGTCTCCGTGCTTCGCGAAGATCTCGGCGGCAGTGCCGTACACCCGCCACGAAGCAATCGGGAAATCGGCGTCGTCAACGATCTCCAGCGCGCGGGAGAGGTGCGGTAGAGCGTCCCCCGAATCGCCCAGGCCAAATGCGATGCGCGCAAGCAGCTCGTGGGCCTTGGCCAGGTGATTGAGATCGGGCGCCGATGCGACATAGTCGTGCAGCTGGCGTGCCCATCTGCGAGCCTCGGTGAAGTCGCCGATCAGCAGGCAATATTCGCCGAGACAATGATACACCTGCGTTGCGGCAGTAAATTCGATGTCGATGCCTTCTTCACGCCTGCGGCGCTCAATATCATCGAATTGCTTGCGAGCTCCCAACGGATCATTCAGGCCGACAAACGCCTTCGCAAGGACGGCCCGCTTGTGGAAGTATGTGGACTGATCGCCCACCAGCAGACTGTCGTCGACGCTTTCGCAGAGCTCCCGGGCTCCCTCAAAATCCATCGCTTCGACATGCAGCCACGCAAGCGTCAGCCGGCACAATGCGCTGCTGGGATCGTTCGCGTTCCTGACCGCCAGTTCGAGGCCGGCCGTGATTTCGCGCTGTAATTCGCGCCACTCGCCGAGATGAATGAGCGCGATCGACTCAAGGACATTGAACAGGACGAACGTGTAAACGTCGCCAACCATGCGCGCCAGCCGCTTTCCCTCCGTGCCGGCGCGGCGGCATTGCTGGTACCGCGATCTCCAGCAATCAACGATCCCCGATATTCCATGACGCCGGATGAGGATGCCATAATTGGTCGCGCTGGCGCTCAACTCGATCGCCCTGTCGCAGAGCGTGGCGTCCTGATCCCGCCAGCCGTTGAGGAACAGGTTGATGCTGGCGCTGCTGCCCTGGGCCAGGGCCTTGAATGTGTCGTCCGCAAGCGCCTGGCTTCGTGACAAAACATCATCGGCTGCCTCGAGGCAGGCGTGGCGATCGACCCGCAGCCATAAAGAACTCACGGCCATGAGACCGTTGAGCTGCTGCTTGATTTCACCGACCTGTTCGGCGCACGCAATCACATCCTGGAGATCACGGATCGAGCCGACGAGGTCGCCTCCCGAACGGAGAGCCAAGCTTCGTTGCCGCAGAAGCGCGATGCGGGTTGAGAGTTTGTCGGCAGCATCGAAGCGGTCGAGTATGCCAAGCGCGCGGGTGAGATAGCTCGCGGCCTCGGCATGGCCGAGGCGCTTCATCGAGCTCTGTGCCGCTTCTCCGAGATAGCGCAACGCGCTCGGGAAGTCGCGACCCTGCTCGAAATGAAGTGCAAGCTCTGGCGCTATTTCGCCGGTGCGGCCCGCATAGGCCTCCTGCAGCCTTTTGCCCAAGCGCTTGTGTGTCTGCGCGCGATGTCCAGGCGGCAGATTCTGATAAATGACGTTCTGATAGAGAATGTGACGGAAGGCGTAAGCACCCGAATAAGTTCCATCGGGCCATTCGGCAACACCTGAACGAACAAGGATATGGTCCTTCCGGATCAACGCTTCGATGTCGCGTTCAACGTCGATGGCGTCATCGGATAGGCCGGCTGCAACGAGAGCTGCAGAAAATTCTTCGCCGGCAACGCTGGCGACATCGAGCAGGCGCCGTTCGTTATCGGTAAGGCGTTCGAGTTCATGGCCGATCATCTTCAAGAGGCTGTCCGGAATGCCGTCTCGAGCAAATGCGTTTTGTGACGACAGGCGCCATCTGCCGTCCAGCTCGACGATCCATTCCTGGTCGATCAGATGCTTGAGCAGTGACGCAACGAACAGCGGGTGCCCCAACGTTCGCTCGAATACCGGCTTTGATAGGGCCGAGGCCAATTCGGCGTCATTGAAACGCAATGCGAGGTAGTGCTCGACCTCCTGGGGCGACAATCGATCGAGGTGCAATTCGCTGCAGCACCCATGAACCTGGAGATCCTGGTGCAGGCGGCGGATCGGATGCCCACCGATGGCGCTGTCGGCGGGCCGATAAGAGCAGAGGACCAGCACGCGTGCCTCACCGTTCCCGCGCGCGAAACGAGACAGCACGTCGAGTGTCGCGAAGTCGCTCCAATGCAGGTCTTCGAGAACAATCACCCAGGGGCGGCCGGCGCTCAGCGCTTCGAGGAGATCGCAAAACTCGCGCAGCATCCGCTCACGCGTCGCGCCGAACACTTCATTCTGGAAAGCCGCGCGTTCCGATGCGTCGATGGCGCCTGGCAATTGCAGAAGCCACGTGGGCGCGTGGATGCGAACGGCCGAAATCAGCTCGGGACCGTTCGTTCGATACCTGTTCACCAGGGCATCGATGAGCGGCAGAAACACCTCGTCTGTTCCGAACCGTTCGGTACAGCGCCCATAAAGCAGATCGAAGCCCTGTTCCGTCAGCCGCTCGATGGCTTTGGCGATGAACGCCGTCTTGCCAATTCCGGCTTCTCCCATGACGAAAGCCATCTGCCGTTTGCCGGACAACACGTGCCGGGTCATCTGATCGATCATCCCGAGGGGGGCTGTCCGGCCGACCACCAGGGCGGAGGTTTCGAGCTTCAGAGGTGCGACTGCGCTCTCGATCTCTCTAGGGGCTTCCCGCACCGTGCCGATAAAGCGGACGCCTTTGCGCGGTAAAGTCTTGATCAGCCGTTGCGCCTCGCCGGAATCGCCTATTCCCGTACGAGCGGCGTTGATGCGGGTGGTGAGCGCTGACTCCGAGATGATGCGCCCGCCCCAAATTGCACTGATCAGATCGTCCTTGGTCACCACCCGGGCGCGGTGGCGGATCAGATATTCGAGGAGGTCGAAAACCTGAGGCTGCAACGGAATCGCACGTCCGTCGCGGCGCAATTCCCGCTGGTCGGTGTCGAGAACAAATTCGTCAAATAGATACAGCAAAACAATGCCTTCGGAGGTGCGCGCGAGGCGGATATTCAACCGGTACACCGGGCCGAAATCAAGCACACCCTGCAAAATCAAGGAAACGATAAGAACAAATTAAGCCCGCCTTAAAGCGCGGCGCGGCGTCCCGTTCGATACTTCCAGCCGTATCCAGCCACTCACACAAGGTGTTCGTGTTATGCGCTTGGAAGAAAGAGCGCCGCGTCTCACTCGCGTGTTCTATGAGGCGTTGCTTCACAAGGTGTTTCAGTCGATCGCGGCACCCTCCGTAGCACCATTTAACAGCAGAGCTTCAACCAGAAGCGATGCGCCATTTTCGGCGAATTCGTTTGTCGCCTCCACGAGTTCTTCCCGAAAAGAAGACCGGTTTGGGCGCCTCCTTCAAACGCTCCACCACTCGCGACGGCTGCAGGCAGGGTCAACCCTTCGACAGTACCGTCGTCTGATCGACAGTACGTGGCACCAGTTTGCCTCTCGGTCAGATATTGGCGGAGGTGACAATGTCGGCCAGTGAAGAGTCGTTCGAGCGCAAGCTTCTGATTTCGGCATTGAGCGAGAATGCGCTGCTTGCAACGATCGCCATCTGCTTTGTCATTTTGCACATCCTTGCAGCCACGATGTTGACGTCGACCGGCCAGAGCGATGCCGGAGCAGCGCCCGAGCCGCCCGGGCTGTCGTCGGAAGACTAATCGCAAGGTCGCCATTCCAGGATGAAAGGTTAGCTCATGGGCGACATTGCGTCGTTTTGCCTGCTCAGTATCGCAGTGTTTTGCGGCGCGTTCGTCTCGGGCCTCGCGGGCTTTGCCTTTTCGGCGGTGGCTGGCGCTATTCTCCTTCACGTTCTCCCGCCACTGGAGGCGGTCCCGCTGATGATGGCCTGCAGCATCACCGTGCAGGCCACGGGTCTTTGGGCCTTGAGAAAAAGCATCTGCTGGAAACAGAGCTCGGTACTCGTCGTTGGCGGGTTGCTTGGCGTCCCGATCGCTGTGTGGTTGCTGCAAGCTGCAGACGCGCGGATATTCAGGGAGAGCTTTGGTCTCGCGGTCGCCTGCTATGCGGCCTACACGTTATTCCGGCCGGTGCTTTCTCATCGCTTGCAGATGAATGCGGGACGCAATGCATTAATCGGTTTCGGCGGAGGCTTTGTCGGCGGGTTGACGGCAATGCCGGGTGCAATACCGACCATATGGTGTGACATCCACGGGGTGCCCAAGACCGAGCAGCGCGGAATGGTTCAACCCTTCATCGCCGCCATGCAGATATTCGCCCTTGTTCTTATGCTGATCCGAAGAGATCTCTCGACAAAGGTCCTGGTTGACTTCGCAGTCAGCATCCCGGCGCTCCTCGCAGGAACGGCGCTCGGTGTTTATGTTTTTCGCTGCGTCAATGACGCGCTGTTCCGGCGGATTATTCTCAGCATCCTGCTGGTTTCGGGACTGTTGCTGGTATTTTAGTTCCGAATTCGCGCCTCCGGTTGCAACGGCAGCCATCGGAGCAAGCGCACGCGCTCATCCTGAAAGCAAGCCGGCGCCATCGATTTCTTCAACGCGATCTATGGAACCATGGATTCGACCATGGCTTGGCCGCGGCGAATATTCCCGGCATGGGCTCGCGTCTCGTACCCTGGGTCAAACCGCTCGGGGCGTTTCGCCGCGAAGTGGGGCTGCGAAAAACGCTTGACAGCTGACGAAATACTTAACATGTTAAGTATATCCACCAGTACCCGGGATGATTGAGGCCATCGGAAGAGCGATGCCATTCGTCCCTGGATTCGCGGAAAAAAGGTGGAGGGTCGCTGCCCGCGTGCGGCGCTGCAAAAAGGGAGTGAACCGTCATGTCCAAGCTGCAGGAAAATATCGTCAAGGCCGAGCGCCACCTTGCCCGCTTCAGAGAGACGGGCGTGCTCAACCGCATCGGCGGTGAAGATGTCCCGGCTGCGGACAATGCGACTTTTGAAACGATCTCTCCGGTCGACCTGAAGCCGCTCGCCAAGGTATCGCATGGCAAGGCCGCGGACATCGATCGCGCCGCGAAGGCGGCGCAGGCGGCCTTTCCGCAATGGGCCGAAACATCCGGCGATGCGCGAAAGGAGCTGTTGCACAAGGTCGCTGACGCTATCGTCGCCCGCGCTGAAGAGATTGCATTCGTCGAATGCATGGATACGGGACAGTCGTTGAAGTTCATGGCCAAGGCCGCGCTGCGGGGAGCGGAGAATTTCCGCTTCTTCGCCGACCGCGCGCCCGAGGCGCGCGACGGCAAGTCGCTTCGCACCGCCGGTCAGGTGAACATGACCACCCGCGTGCCGATCGGTCCGGTGGGCATCATCACGCCCTGGAATACGCCCTTCATGCTTTCGACGTGGAAGATCGCGCCGGCGCTCGCGGCCGGCTGCACCATCGTCCACAAGCCCGCCGAATTCTCGCCGTTGACTGCACGTCTGCTGATCGAGATTGCGGAGGAGGCCGGGCTGCCCAAGGGCGGCTGGAATCTCGTCAACGGCTTTGGCGAGGACGCCGGCAAGGCGCTGACCGAGCACCCGCTCATCAAGGCGATCGGCTTCGTTGGCGAAAGCCGCACCGGATCGATGATCATGAAACAGGGCGCCGATACGCTGAAGCGTGTTCATTTCGAACTGGGCGGCAAGAATCCGGTGATCGTATTCGCGGATGCCGACCTCGAGCGCGCCGCGGACGCGGCCGTGTTCATGATCTACTCTCTCAACGGTGAACGCTGCACCTCGTCCTCGCGTCTTCTCGTCGAGGCGAGCATCTATGATAAATTCACGGCGATGGTTGCGGAGAAGGCCAGCCGGATCAAAGTGGGGCATCCACTCGATCCCGAGACCGTCATCGGTCCGTTGATCCATCCGGTTCACGAGAAGAAGGTGCTCGAATACGTCGAGATTGGTAGAACGGAGGGCGCCACGATTGCGACCGGCGGCCGCAAGATCGACGGTCCCGGCGGCGGTTGCTACGTTGCGCCGACACTCTTTACCGGCGCCAACAACCAAATGCGCATCGCGCAGGAAGAGATCTTCGGGCCGGTGCTGACGGCGATTCCTTTCAAGGATGAGGCCGATGCCCTCGCACTCGCCAACGACGTTCAGTATGGCCTCACCGGATATCTCTGGACTGCCGACGTCACCCGTGCCTTCCGCTTCACCGACCGGCTGCAAGCCGGCATGATCTGGGTCAATTCGGAGAATGTTCGTCACCTGCCGACGCCCTTTGGCGGTGTGAAGAACTCGGGCATCGGACGCGACGGCGGAGATTGGTCGTTCGATTTCTATATGGAGACAAAGAACGTCGCGTTCGCCACCACCGCGCACAACATCCAAAAATTGGGCGGCTAAGCGGTCCGCAGCAGACCAACGGAGGAAATCATGGCATTGCCCAAGCCCAATCTTTATCCACCATTCAACATCGTGCGTCTCAGTCATGTCGAACTCGGCGTGAGCGAGCTTGCGAGGTCACGGGCCTTCTATGTCGACACGCTTGGTTTGCAGGTGACGGACGAGAGCTCGGAGGCGATCTATCTTCGCGCGATGGAAGAGCGCGGCCATCATTGCATCGTGCTGAGGAAGTCCGAGAAGATCGAAGCCCGTGACCTCGGCTTCAAGGTGTTCAGCGAGGAGGATCTCGACAAGGCCGCCAGCTTCTTCAGCAGCAGGGATCTGCCGGTTGAATGGGTCGAGCGTCCCTATCAGTCCCGCACGTTCCGCACCCGCGATCCTCATGGCATTCCCCTCGAGTTCTATTCCAAGATGGACCGGCTGCCGCCGATTCATCAGAAATACGCGCTCTATAAGGGCGTGAAGCCGCTCCGCATCGATCACTTCAATTGCTTCTCGCCGAACGTCGATGAATCCGTCGCCTTCTACAACGAGATCGGCTTTCGCGTGACAGAGTACACGGCGGATGAGGAGACCGGGCGGCTGTGGGCTGCCTGGACTCACCGCAAGGGCGGCGTTCACGATCTGGCCTTCACCAATGGCCGCGGCCCGCGCCTGCACCACACCGCATTCTGGGTGCCGACCCCGCTCAACATCATCGATCTGCTCGACCTCATGGCCACCACCGGATGGGTGTCAAACATCGAACGCGGTCCCGGCCGCCATGGCATCTCGAATGCCTTCTTCCTCTATATCCTTGATCCGGATGGTCATCGGATCGAGATCTATTGCTCCGATTACCAGACGGTCGATCCCGATCTCGAGCCGATCAAATGGGACCTGAAGGATCCGCAACGTCAGACGCTTTGGGGAGCGCCCGCGCCGAAATCCTGGTTCGAGCATGGCAGCCTCTTTGCCGGAGCTGAACCGCGCGACGCCGATCTCGCTGCCCAGCCGATCATCGCCCCGTGACCGGCATTCGCATATCGCCTGAAACAAGAAGGCGCCACATGTCTCGTCCGAGGTTCGTCAGCTTCACCCGCAACGGTACACCCGGCTACGGTCTCCTGGGCGATCAGGGCGTCGTCGACCTGTCCGGCCGCCATGGCAAGCGTTGGCGTACGTTGCGTGAGGTGATCGAAGCCGGCGCGCTGGTGTCGCTGGCCGAGGAGATCGCCGGGTTGCCGGCGGATTTTCCGGTCACTGATATCCGCTACGAGATTCCGATTCCGGCACCGGAAAAAATCATCTGCGTCGGCGTGAACTTTCCGGACCGAAATGAGGAATACAAGGACGGGCAGGCGGCCCCCTCAAATCCCTCGCTCTTCATCCGTTTTCCGCGCTCGTTCACGGGCCATGAACAGGCTCTGCTGCGTCCCCCGGAGAGCCCGCAGCTCGACTATGAAGGCGAAATCGTCATCGTGATCGGCAAGGGCGGTCGCCGGATTCCACAGAGCGAAGCGCTCGACCATATCGCCGCAATATCGCTGTGCAACGAAGGCACGATCCGCGATTGGGTGCGGCACGCCAAATTCAATGTGACGCAGGGGAAAAACTTCGATCGGACCGGTTCGATTGGGCCTTGGCTCATCCCCTATACCGATGAGAGCCAGCTTGGCGACGTGAAGCTGGAAACCCGGGTCAACGGCGAGGTCCGCCAGCAGGACCGCACGAGCCGGATGATCTTTTGCTTCCGCAAGATCATCAACTACATCTCGACCTTCACGACGCTGGTTCCTGGCGATGTCATCGTGACCGGTACGCCGACGGGTGCCGGCGCGCGCTTCGAGCCGCCCATCTGGCTGAAGCCCGGCGACGTCGTCGAGGTGGAAGCAGAGGGCATCGGTATCCTGCGCAACACGATCGCAGATGAGGCATGATCCTTGTCGACTGCCAAGGTCGGGCAGAGGACTTTGGATTGCTCAAGCCGCTGATGCGGCATGCACGCGAATCCGACCGTCGTCATCCACGACGATCGGAATGGCATCGAGGGCGCAATTCAGGCCCAGTCCCTCGACGCCGGTGCCATCCTGAACGCGAAATCCGGCACTGTGGTTGGTGCACCGAAGAACCGTGCCGTCCGCGCTCAGCACGTTCTCGCCGCGATGATCGAGGGGCAGATACTGATGCGGACATGCATTGACATAGGCTGCGAGAGTGCCCGCCGACCTGACGATCAGGATCGGAAAATCTGCGGGACCGAACTTGATGGACTTGAGGCTCCCTTCGCCAACGTCATGGGCGTCGCACAGGATGGTTCCTTCGGCCGGCGCGCCGCGATAGCTCTTCCATGCGTCGGGTATGGCTGCCTCCATCAGGATGCCTTGAGGACGCCGCGCTCAATCTGATCGGCCTCGATACTCTCGAACAGGGCCTTGAAGTTACCCTCGCCGAAGCCGTCATCTCCCTTCCTTTGGATGAACTCGAAGAAGATCGGGCCGATCACGGTCTTTGAGAAGATCTGAAGCAGGATGCGGGTCAGACCGCCATTGACGACACCTTCGCCGTCGATGAGGATTCCGTGCTTGCGCATGCGATCGAGCGGCTCGGTGTGGCCCTTCACGCGGTCAAACGACTTGTCGTAGTAGATCGAGGGCGGCCCCGGCATGAATTCGAGCCCGCGACCGGCGATAGCGTCGGTCGCCGCATAGATGTCGTCGGTGCCGACTGCGATGTGCTGGATGCCCTCGCCCTTGTACTGGCGCAGATATTCCTCGATCTGGCTCTTGTCGTCGGCGCTTTCGTTAATCGGGATCCGGATCTTGCCGCAGGGTGACGTCAGAGCGCGCGAGGTCAGGCCAGTCAGTTTGCCGGAAATGTCGAAGTAGCGGATCTCGCGGAAATTGAACGTCTGGCTGTAGAACTTGTACCAGGTGTCCATGTTGCCGCGCATGACGTTGTGCGTCAGGTGATCGAGATAATAGAACCCGACGCCTTTCGGTGTTGGATCGACTTCGCCGGTCCAGTCATACTCGGCTGCATAGGGCGAACCCTTGGCGCCATAGGTCTCGACCAGGTACAGCAGGGATCCGCCGATGCCGATGACGGCCGGCACGTCGAGCGACTTATCGTTGCCGGTGTATTCCGTTCCGCCGAGTTCGAGGACGCGCTTCAGGGCGTGCTTGGCATCGACGACGCGCCAGGCCATCGCCGGCGCGCAAGGTCCGTGTTGTGCGACAAAGCGGGCGGCATGGGAGTTCGGCTCGCGGTTCAGGACGTAATTGATCTTTCCCTGGCGCCAAACGGAGATGTCCTTGGTCTTGTGCCGGGCGACCTCGGTGTAGCCCATTTGCTCGAAGAGCTTGGCGAGCTTCTGCGGCTCCGGATGGGCGAACTCGACGAACTCGAAGCCGTCGGTGCCGGCCGGATTGGCTGCCGAAATCGTGGCGGGTGGGGCATCGTGAGGGAAGGGGCCCATATCGCGCTCCTGGAATAGTATTTGATTTAGATCAAAATACCGCGGCTCCGTTGCACGATCTTCGCATAATCTGCTCGACAAAATCAGATTATGCGTGAAACATGCGCACATCGCCATTATCGTGCAAGGATCACGCATGGACCAGTTTGACGTGAAATTGTTGCAAGCGCTCCAGTCCGATGGACGCTTGTCGAATTTTGAACTGGCCGATGTTGTCGGCTTGTCGGCATCTCAATGTTCGCGCCGTCGCGCGGCGCTCGAAAATGCCGGCACGATCGCAAGCTACCATGCTCATCTCGATCGCGAATCGCTCGGGCTGGGCATCGTCGCCTTCGTACAGGTGACGCTCGCAACGCACTCGCCGGACAATTCGAGACGCTTCCTCAAGCTCATCGAGAGCCTGGAGGAAGTGCAGGAGGCGTATGCGCTCACGGGCGAAGCCGACTACCTTATCAAGGCCACGATCACCGACCTGAGGGCGCTGTCACGCCTGCTGAACGACGTATTCCTACCGCACGACAGCGTTGCGCACGTGCGCTCGTCCATCGTTCTCAATCGGTTGAAGCAAACCTCCCAATTGCCGCTCGGGCATCTGATGCCTGCTGATAAGGGCAAGGCTCATCCTGCGGGCCATTCTCGATCCCGAGACGACGCTCATCGACAATCCAAGCAATCCAGAAAGGCTTGAGTTGGTAAACCGGTCCACGCCGAGCTACAGGTTTCGCCGCGAGCGCTGAGCAGCGATGCCGAGACTCTCAGCGCTGCCCATCGTGCACCGAGATATCCGATGCGGCGAGCCCGCCGATCCGCGCATGCGGCCTGCCACCGGTCGCCATCACCAGGCCGAAGGCGATCTCGTCACGTCTCGGTGCATCCCAGAGCGTCATCTCAGCCGTCCCGAAATGACTGCGCACATAACACGCGTGGATGTGTCCAAGTGGGACCATCAGGCGCGTGCCGGGACCGCCGATGGTCTTCGCCGCCGGAACGATCGCCTTGGGTTGCCCGAGCACTTCGCGCATGCCCTGGCCGCCAGCCTCATGCCAGACGGCACCATGCTCGAGCTCGCCGTCCTCACCGATGATGATGCCCTTGCCATAGGCTTCGATATGCGACGCGGCGCCAAGTTGCGCGATCAGGCGGGTCGCGAGCTCGCGCCCGAGCTCACGCAACGATGCTTGAAACGGCATCAGGTTCGGCTCGTAGCGGCCCGCGAAGGGATTGGCGACGACCGCAACGGCCGTCCCGACCAGGAGCGGCTTTTCCAGCCGGGGGCCGCGCTCGTGCCAGACCGTCTCGACACTGAGTGCGGTCTTGCGAATGTCATAGGACGACATGCGAAGCTATGCCTCGTCCACGACCGGATTACTGAGCACGCCGATGTTCTCGATCTCGACCTCGACCACGTCGCCGGGCTTGAGGAAGATCGGCGGCTTGCGGGTGAAGCCGACACCGGCCGGCGTGCCGGTGGCGATCACGTCGCCGGGGACGAGGTCGAAAATGGTCGAGCAATATTCGATCAGCCGCGGGATCGAGAAGATCAGCATCGAGGTGTCGGACGACTGCACCGTCGCGCCGTTGACGCGCGTCTCGAGCTTCAGCTTGGCGGGATCACCGATCTCGTCCGGCGTGACCAGCCACGGTCCGAACGGGCCGGTGCCGACGAAGTTCTTGCCGGAGGCGATCTGCTGCGCATGCCGCTGCCAGTCGCGCACGCTGACGTCGTTGTAGATCGAATAGCCCGCGACGTGATTCCAGGCATCGGCCTGGCTGATGTGACGGCCGCCCTTGCCGATGACGACGGCGAGCTCGCCCTCCCAGTCGAAATTGTCCGAGACCTTCGGCCGGATCACCGGTGCGTTGTGGCCGACCTGGGAGCGCCAGACCCGCAGGAAGATCGGCGGGAATTCGGTGATCTCGCGCTTCATGCCGAAGGCGACCGCTTCATTGTGGTGGTCGAGATAATTGCGCACCGCGCAGACGATCTTCTCCGGACGCGGAATGACGGGCAGATATTTGATGGCGCTCAGCGCCATCGTCGGCTTGTGCTGGGCGACGATCGCATCCCGCCGCGCATAGTCGTCGCTGCCGACGAAGTCCGCGAGCGTCGGATACTGGGGCAGGGCACGGCCCAGATCCACGACCCCGTTTTCGACAACGGCGCCCCAACTTTCGCGATTTCCATCCAAGAACGACAGCAGCTTCATGATTACGACCCGCGCGCTAGCATTTTTCGATGATATGTATTATTTTCGAAAATCACGCGAGACGCAAGCCCGCGGGACCCAAAAAGGCCGCAGCGCCTATTCGGCGTCGAGCAGGTGTCCGGCGTATTTCGCGACGTTGTCCGCGGTGGTGCGGATATGGGTCTCGATCAGTTGCACGGCGAGATCGGCATTGCGCGATATGGCCGCCTGCATGATCGCCTGGTGCTCGCCGGCCTTGTCGCGAGGGCGCGGCCGGAAATTGGCCGACAGATGCCGGTAACGCTCAGCACGATCGAACAGCTCGGCGCGGATCGCGAGCAGGGTCGCAGAGCCGCAGGCGGAGACCAGCGCCTGGTGGAATTGCCGGTGGGCGATCTTCCATTCGGGATCGCGCAGCGGATGCTCGGGATCGCGCTGCTCGATGCGCTTCAGCCGGTGCAGCGTCGAGATGACGGCGATTTCCCAGTCGTCGTCGCCCCGCTCAATCGAGCGGCGGATCAACTCCACTTCGATCAGAACCCGGGCATCGGTGACTTCGACAAGATCCTGGCGGCTGACCGGTGCCACGCGAAATCCGCGCTGCTCCTGGGCGTCGACTAGGCCCTCGGCGGCAAGTGCGGTCAGCGCCTCGCGCAAAGTGGTGAAGCTCGCGCCGAAGCGCTCGCGCAACACGTCGAAGCGCAGCGGCTCGCCGGGGGCCAGAGCGCAGGTCACGATCTCCTCGCGCAGCCGGTGGGTGATGTCGGCGGCGATCGTCTTGCCGAATTCCTTGCGGGGGCGAATGGCGCTGTCAGGCATGGTCCTGCCGATGAATCGATGGCCCAAGATGCCGCGCCAACGACCATCTTGCAATAATTTTCGTAACCGCTAGTATTTTCGAAAATACGGCTCAAGGGAGTGGAGATGAGCTCATGAGAGCGGTTCTGGTACGTCAGCCGGGCGGGCCGGATGCCCTCGAACTGGTCGAGGCGCCGGTGCCAGCGCCCGCCGCCGGACAAGTTCAGATCCGTGCTGAGGCGTTCGGGGTGGGGCAGCCCGACGTGCTGATCCGCCGCGGCGTCTACAAATGGATGCCGCCGCTGCCGGCCAATCCCGGCAATGATGTTGCCGGCCGTATTGCCGCGCTCGGGTCGGGCGTTGAAGGCTTGCAGGTGGGCCAGAAGGTCCTGCTGAGCGCGCGTGATCTGTCGCAGCGCGGCGGCTGTTACGCCGAATACGTCGTCGCACCGGCAGACGCCGTTCATGCACTTCCCGACCATGTCGATCTGCAAGCAGCGGTGTGCCTGTCGAACTACCAGGTCGCCTACGCACTGCTGCACGAGTGCCGCCATCCGCGCGCGCCGAAAAGCGTGCTGGTGATTGGCGCGGCCGGTGGTGTCGGCACCGCGCTGGTGCAACTGGCCAAGCTGGCGCAGATGACCGTCATCGGCACGGTATCGACCGAGGAGAAGGCCGCGTTCGCGCGAAGCAACGGCGCGGATCACACCATCTTCTATCGAAGCGAGGATGTGGTGGCGCGGACCCGCGAAGCGACAAACGGCGAGGGCGTCGGTCTCGTGCTCGATCACGTCTGCGGACCCGAGTTCACCTCCTATCTGGGCGCGCTCGGCAAATGGGGCACGCTGCTGTCGTACAACGCCTTCGCCGGGTTGCCGGAAGAGAATCTGATGGCGGCGATGCGCAATCATCTCGACATCTGTCCGGCGGTGCGTTGCTTCTCCTTCCACATCTATGACCACGACCGCGAAGGACGTCGCGCGCTGATGCGCAACGTGATCGAGGCCCTGAGCCGCAACGCGATCAAGCCGGCCATCTCGGCGACACTGAAGCTCGACCAGGTCAGGCAAGCTCACACACTGCTCGAGCAGGGCTCCGCGCTCGGCAAGATCATCGTGACGCCATGAGAGAGTGAACCAACACAATGACGACCCAAGCGCCCATTGCCCGATTCACACGGCTGAGACACGCCACTTTCGCCTCGCCGGATTGCGAGCGACTGCTCGACTATTACCGCGGAGTGATTGGCCTCGGCCTGGTCGGTCGCGATGGACATCGCATTTTTCTCGCCAGCGATTCCGAGCAGCTTTCGCTGGTGATCGAGCCCGGCGAGGCGGCGTTGAAGAGCATCGCTTTCGAGATTTCTCCGAATGTCGAGATCGAGGCGCTGAGCGCCGCCCTGAAACGCGCGGATTTGCGTCCTGAACTGCGGAGTGATCCTCTGCCCGGCGTCTCCAGGCTGCTGTCGTTCATCGATCCCGAAGGAACGCAGTTCGAATTGATCCAGGGTTGGACGCCTACGCCGGCGCAGGAGCGGATCGGCGCGCTCGCTGTCACCAAGCTCGGCCATGTCGCGCTTCGTACGCCCGATCCGCTTGCGGCCTCGGAGTTCTATGCGAACGTCATGGGTTTGCGGGTTTCCGACTGGGTCGAGGACCGCTTCGTCTTCATGCGCAGCGGCTACGAACATCACACGCTGAACTTCGCCCGTGCTCCCGTGCGCAGCCTGCATCATCTCGCATTCGAATTGCGCGGCCCTTCCCACATGCAGCAGGCCTGCGATCACCTTGCCCGCCACAAGCTCCCCATCCTTTGGGGCCCGGTCCGTCACGGCCCCGGCCACAACACAGCGGTCTACCACCGCAATCCCGATGGTCATCTGGTCGAGCTGTTCCACGATCTCGACCGCATGATCGATGAGGAGCTCGGCTATTTCGATCCGCGTCCCTGGCATCGCGATCGTCCGCAGCGCCCGAAGGTTTGGGTCGGACTGCCGCGCGACGTCTGGGGTCTGCCGCCATCACCGGAATGCGTCGAGTTCGCCCGTTAGAAGCATAAACAACAGTCAAGGGGAGGATGCATCCATGCGGTGGATGAAGCGACTTGCTGCGACCGGATTTCTGCTTGGCAGCTTTGTGGCGGCCGGCCCGGCCCAGTCGGCGGACAACTATCCGTCGCGCCCGATACGCTTGATTCACGGCTTTGCCGCTGGCGGTGCGGCCGATACGCTGTCGCGCATCATCGCCGACGGGCTGTCCAAGAAGCTCGGGCAACCGATCGTCGTCGAGGCCAAGCCCGGCGCCGGCGGTAACATTGCGGCGGACGCGATCGCCAAGGCCGAGCCTGATGGCTACACGATCGGACTCGTCACGGGCGCCCACGCCATATCGGCCGCGACGTACAAGAGTCTGAGCTATCAGCCGGCCGAGAGTTTCGACATGATCTCGACGCTGGTCTACTACGCGCTGGTCATTGCGGTGCGTAACGACTACCCGGCCAAATCGCTCGGCGAATTGATCGCGGCGGCAAAGCAGAAGCCCGGCGCGCTCAGCTTCGGCTCGGTCGGTTTCGGCAGCACGCATCATCTTGCGGGAGAGCTGCTCGACGCGATGGCCGGCATCGACATGGTGCATGTGCCTTATCGCGGGGACTCTCAATCGGTCACCGCGCTTCTCGGCGGAGAAGTGCCCGTGATCGTCGGCACGCCCGTCCTGCTTGCACCGCAAATCCAGAGTGGGGCCATTCGGGGCTTGGCAGTCACTTCGCCGACGCGGACCGCGCTATTGCCGGATGTTCCAACGGTCGAGGAAGCCGGCGTCAAGGGATATGACGTGCGGACCTGGGCGGGCCTTCTCGCTCCCAAGGGCACCCCGCCTGCCGTCGTCGCCGCACTCAACTCAGCGACACTCGACATCCTCAAGAATCCCGAGATCAAACAGCGGCTGGAAACGGCCGTCGGAGGCGAAGTCCGCGGCAGCTTTCCCGACGAGATGCAGAAGCTGATCCAGTCCGAAATCGCGAAGTGGTCGGGCGTGGTTGAGCGGGCGAAGATCCCCAAGATCTGATCCGCGCGGCCGCCTCGACTCCGCGACGATCATGCTGGCTTTTTCGCCGAGCCCGTCGCGGAGGCCACAGACATTCTGCTCGAGTGATAGAAGTCAGGTCAGACGGATACGGAAGAGGACTGACTTGGTGGGCATGACGAGGCCGCGATGGCATCCGCCTTGAGCCGCGCCAATTCGCCTGCGAGGCGAGGACCCTGGTGGGATTGCCGCTCCGCGAACCGGCAATCGATGAGGCGCTTCTGGCCGCCGGCCCATCCGACCTCGCGCAGTCCTCGGCGAAACGCCTCCAGGGTGCGCCAGCCAACGGTGCCCCAGGCGTCCTGCGGGGCGCGCACACCCATCGGCCGTGCAATGATCGGCTGCGGCCTGCGTTTGATCTTGATCAAGTTCAGCAGCGTCGCCGCCACGATCATCGTTAGGACGCCACCAACGCTGAGCGTGATCTGCATCGCAAGCCCCTCAGATATGTCGAGCAGCGCCAGGAGGCTGACGAGCGTAAGCAGAACGCCGAGGCAGAAGATTGGCAACGAGTGCCTGCCACAGAGGATGGCGCCGCGCATCACCGCAGTCGTCAATGCTTGGCGATTGGGCGGTACGAACCATACCGCTACAACTGCAAGAGCCAGGAAATGCAATAGACGCAACGGATCGAGATTCGATTTGTCCATCGGGTAAGCCAACTTCGTCAGCCCCTGCGGGATCAACGCTTCCAGCGGCTTGATTCTCCAGCTCAATGCGATGACGAGGCTGAACACCAGATAGAGAACGGCAGGCGTAAGCGCCATGCGTGACGTTAACCAGGGGCGCACTCTTTCGCCCTCGATTATCATCCACGCGCCAAGCACCACTAGCAGCTGCCAAGCCAGCGGATTGAACGCCCAGTGGCCGTTCGGCCACGCCGGCAAGGACCAGCCGAACATATGCACCAGCGTATAAAGCGCCAGCGAGGCGCCAAGCGTCACGTTCGGCAGTCGGAGCAGCAACCACAGCAACGGCGCGAACAAGAGGTGGAGAAGCACGAAGATCGGCAACACGTCGGTATTGACCGGGCGGTACTGCAGAATCGCCGCATGCGCGAGCGTCGCGCCCGGCTGGTCCAGCAGAATGCGCGTATTGCTCTCGTCAGCAAGGCGTTCCACGCCAGCGATGTGGACCAGGAGGGCGCAGGCGAGCGTGAGCAGCAGAAATGCGACATAAATGTCCCGGCTTCGCCGCAGCGTCCGGCGGATTACGCTGGTCCATCCCTCGCACCTCCATACCTTTCCGTAGGCCAGTGCGCAGGTGACGCCCGAGACGAACATGAACACTTCCGCGGCATCGCTGAAGCCGTAGTTTCGTAACGTCAGCCAACTTCCAATGTTATTGGGGACATGATCAAGAAAGATGCACCAGAGTGCGATGCCGCGGCAGGCGTCAATGCGCAGGTCGCGGCCGTTGGCTTTCAGCTCCGGCAGCGCGTCCGCGGATGGCTTCAGGGTGGCGGTTCGATCATGCATTGGCTTGCCTCGTCCAGCGTGCGCGCACGCTTAAAGAGGAACGATCGAGACGGATCGAATTTGAAAAAAAGCGCGGCTCTGCGGGTCGTGACAGCGCCGCAGTTCAGGGTTGCTTCACATCGACCTGGCCACGACAGCAATTGCGACAATGATCATATGGCCGCGCCGAGTAAAACGCTGGTGGAGAGGCGGACTGTCCACATCATCGTTCAAGTGGCGCAGTGTGTAAATCGGCCGCAGGTCGGTACAGAGAGGTGCCTAGGTCCTATGACCAAGGTATCGTCCGGGCCGCGGTATCTATTTGATACCCTCAGACACGTGATGACTAATTCATCGCTCGCGTGGACGGAGAGGCCAGCGAGTACCGCGCTTCACGTCGTCCGCGCTCACTACGATTGTGTGCCGATTGCAACCATTGCACACAGCAGCGCTCGACTCCTACTTTGAGTGCCTGACGGCGGAACCACTGGACCAGAGATAGAAGGTGGACGGTTTCGAAGGTGGGTGTATGATTTCATTGATCTCCGGGCGCTCAGAGAACGGAGAGCATTTTTATGAAGGTTCTTGTTGTTGACGATCACACATTGATCCGCGAGGCGTTGCACGGCGTCCTGAAGCAATTGAAGCGAGAGGCCGTGATATTCGAAGCTTCGAGCAGTCGAGAGGCCATGCACATCGTCGAGCAGCATCCCGATATCAGCCTCATTTTGCTCGATATCAATTTGCCTGACCGCGACGGCTTCTCTGTCCTTTGCGAACTGCGCCATCGCTATGCGACGATTGCTATCATCATTCTCTCGTCCTCCGATGATCAGGACACGGTCAGGCGCGCTTTCAAACTTGGCGCGCTGGGTTTCATCCCGAAAACCACGGAACGTGACGTGATGCTCAACGCTATTGAGTTGGTGTTCTCCGGCGGAGTTTACATTCCCTCGGAGATTCTGGAGGAAACGGCGGGTCCGCGGCTTGCAGATAAACCATTGGCTCGCGACTCGCTCAAGGGGCGCGGATTGACCGATCGTCAGATCGACGTACTTGCGCTGCTGATGAAGGGAAAAAGCAACAAGGTCATTGCCAGGACGCTCAATATGGCAGTGCCCACGGTGAAGAATCACATCACGGTCGTTCTCAAGGCGCTCGGCGTAGCGACGCGCACTGAGGCCGTCATAAAGGTCGGAAAAATGGGCTGGGAATGGCCGCCGAAATCTGAATCATGAAACTGCCCCGGTGCCTCTTCCACCATCATGATCCCTAAGGAGCTCATGCATGACAGCGCGGAGCCGCATCGGGTCGACGGGCTTGTGCAGCAAAATGTAACCTCTGTCCCTCGCGTCCCGCAGAGGTTCAGCTCCGGTATCGCCGCTGATGAGAATGGCGGGAATTGACGAGCCAAACGCCGCATTGATTTGTTCAATTGCCCGGATTCCGGTCTTCCCGCTTGCGAGATGATAGTCCGAGATGATGAGATCTGGGCGCTGTTCGCGCTCGGCAAGTCGGACGAGTGCAGCTTCGTCGGATCCGGTGGCAAGAACCGAGTATCCCCATTTGCTGAGCAATCCGCCCGTTCCCTCCCGCACGATCGGAGTATCGGCAATAACGAGAATTGCCTTGCCGTCGACCGCGAAGGCGCCTGGGTATGGTAAATCGGCGGGCGCCGCGGACCTGACGCATTGATCGACTTTCGGAACTAGGATCGCAAATCGCGAACCTCGGCCCACAGTCGAGGCCAGGTCGATTTGATGGTTGAGAAGCAGGCGAAGCTTGTCGACGATGGCGAGGCCGAGGCCCAGTCCGCCCGACCGGTTCTGTTCTGAGGTGGGAACTTGAAAAAACTCGCCAAAGATATTGTGCTTTTGATCGTCGGGAATGCCAGGACCGGTATCGCATACTTCGATGCGCAACATTTCACCGCGACGACGACATCCGACCAGGATACCGCCCTGCAACGTATAGCGCACCGCATTTGATACAAGATTCAGCATGATGCGTTCGAGCAGCATCGCGTCGCTTCGCACCCAGACATCACTTGGCCTGACGCGTAGCCGCAGACCCTTTTTTTGCGTCGCCTGGTCAAACGCCGTCTCGATTTTCTGCAACAGGCGCCCGATCGGGAACTCGGTCATTTTGGGCGTGAGTATCCCGGCATCCAGCCTGGACATGTCCAGGAGCGAATTGAACATTTCATCCATTTCCTTGCGGGTGGCGTCGATCCGTTCGATCGTCTTTGTCCTTTCATCCGGGTTGAGCGGCGTGCGCAGCTGGGCGACGAACAACCCCAACGCATGTAACGGTTGCCGCAAATCATGGCTTGCCATGGCGAGAAAGCGCGATTTCGCTGCGTTGGCGAGCTGCAGCTCCTGCGTGCGCTCTGCGACCTTCTGCTCGAGTTCGAGGTGCGCGCGGCGCAGGCTTCCTTCAGCAATCTTGCGGACCTCGACATCCGCGCTCAACAGCAAGCTTGGAACGGTAATGCTGATCAAGAACATCAACACGAGAAGGAATGACGCATTGGGATCTGGCGTCGCGAAGGGGCCGCCGCCCGTGTGCGTTCCCCAAATCGTGATGCCCGCAAGCACGAGGGCAACCGTTGCGGTATCGCGTGGACCGCGACGCAGCGCCGCCCATAACATGGGCAGGATCACCAGAAAGCCGAGTGGATCTCGGCCGGGCGTCTGCTCGATCAGGGGGCTGAAAGCAATGAGGCCAACAGCCGCCGCTGTTGCGAGGACCGCTGCCGTCTCCACAAAATCGTGCCGGTTGAAGGCATGATGGTGGTTTGATGCCCACAGCACGATCACGGGGGCAATGCCTAGTGCGCCTGTCACGTCGCCCAGCCACCAGGTGATCCACGCGTCCGCGAAATTCTCCGGCTCGATGTACCCGAAGAGTGCCAGGCTGGTCAGTCCAATGCTGGCGCTGATCGGTGTCGCGATCACGACGCAGATCAGGGTAAACTTTGCGACGGAATTTGGGGTTGAAAACGTTTCGCAGCCGCCTGACCACTGATTGATGAGATACGCGCCGGCAATCGCTTCAAGAGAGTTCCCGGTTGCAATCGCAGTTGCAGTGGCAACGGAGCCTGCCGTCGTCGCATTGGCGATCAGCGCCGCCGCAAAAATTGCGGGCCAAGTTCGATATCCCCGCAACAGCACCGCCGCCAGCGCAACGCCTGTCGGCGGCCAAATTGGCGTTGCGCTGGGATGAATGGAGGCGAGGGCAAGGCCACCCTTTGCCGAGGCGAAATAGATCACTCCAATCACGACCAGACCGCCGACGTAGCTGACGCTGCGGTATGAATCTATGTCGGGCGATCGTCGATCGGACATCGTCGGCGCCTGGACTAGGCAATTGGGTCGTTCACTATGACTGACTTTTAATTTAAAGAGACGACGCGTGCGCTGGAGGAACATCTGGCCGACTTGCGGTCCATCCCTCGCCTCAGCACCAGTGGGAGACGAACGGGCCGCCGTTGCGCCCGGAGGAATTCGCGCCGTCTCGCGTTCACCCGATTTTTCGGGGGAAGCCATGGTACGACGAAGATAGGCTCTCTGAAAGGCTGGATTTGAACTCGGACAAAGTCGCTGTGTGCGATAAAGGCCCTATCTCTCGTTGGAGCCTCGGGACCAAACCACTTGCACGATAAATGCTGTGGCGGACGAGGAAGCGCAAGTTTGACTCAAGAATAGAAGCATCCCCATGACCGATGAGATGCAGGCTCCATTTGCGTCGGTGGAGGCGTTTGCGATGAGCGGCGCAATTCTCCTTTGATAGAACGATCGCCAACTCGAACTCGCCTTGAAGTGATCGTGTTCGCAACTTTGTATTCCTGGCGACCAGGACGACGCCATACGGCGGAGGCCGTGCCACCACCGAGTACCCAATCGGGCACCGGCCGGCCCTGTTGCTCCAGGTCCAAAAGCCCATAGAGCGTTCGACCAAGTAAGCTACGCCGCCGCTCAAATGCGCGCTCCAATGTGGGGTTGGTCTCGCCAGCGACCGACTTCATCGATCGATAAGCGGCAGCCAAATCTTTGATGGGAATGGCGTGAAGCCGAGCGAACTGCAAAACCAGTTCAGGTCGCACCTCCGTGAAGAATGTGACGACATGCGCGATCCAGTTCTGCCAATCTCTCGACGTGAGGCGAGCCGCGAGATCCGTCGAATTGATTGTCCGGCGGTATGGAGCGTTCGTAGTGCCAAGAACGAGTTGATCAACATCCTTGGGCGTGGAGCCGCGGTTGGAAGAGCGTCGGCCCATCGCGACATTTGCTGCGGTTGCACAAATGCGGTCGGCATCGGAGCGAAGCGGACATCGCCGACGGCGTCCTAGCTCTTCGTCGGGTGACAGATGATCTGTTGGATGCTGTTGAACGGCGCCACGAGAGGCCTAGCTTTTGCGTGATCCGTATGATCGCTCCCAGCGATGAAATCCCTCCCCACGATGTAGGGCGGGTACATGGTGCATGCATTCTGCACGCCGAACACAATCGTCAAGGACTCGCAGTCCTCTACTAGCTTCGAGAGATGGCCCTCCAGCGTATGCGGGTCGATCTCCGACATCAGGCTGCCCCCTTAGTTGGACTCAATCTCAATCTGCAGCTTAATGAGGACTTCGACAAATGCAGAAAAAATCCGAGGGACCGACGCCGGAACTTCCCCCGGCCCCTCGCGCGACGGTCCTCCTCTTCGAGCCGACATCTCATATCGAGGCAGGACTGTCCTACGCTCGTCCCACGCCCCCACGGCGCCGGGCGGGCTGCCCGTGCGCGGCGGTGGCGGCATTGCCCCAGCGGATCATTGCCAACTCGCGGCCGGCCTCGGTGTTGCGGACCACTGGGGCAGGGTAGTCGGAGAATGCGCTGGGCATCGGCGGCAGGTTGCCGACGTAGCGTCACGCGGAACAGGACGATGATGGCCGCTTGGTTCGTCGTGATGCTGTAGAGATTGCACATGTCGTTCGACTACTTCGTCTCGGCTTTGGAATTGAAGAAAGCTAAAAACCTTTGCCATCTCGTAGGCTTCGGTTGAAAACCTCGGAGCCAATTTTTGTAGTCGTCTTCCTTGGGCATCAATCCCACTCGGATGCGGAGCCAAGTCAAATAGTTGGGCTGCGGCAACGTCCTGCGCGCCGTATATTTAGCACTTCGTGGTGGCTCTGCCGACGCATCATGCGTTGATCATAGCATGCACGGTCCGCCACGACTGTGCGCAGGGACCGTCGTTGTCCACGTCCTTCCGGAATGCTAGCAATAGCCCCATGGCCGAAGGCGACCCATCCGCATCATCCCTCACCGTGGCGTAGACGACGATTGCGAGAGCCTTGAGGTGGGGTTTGCGGACGGACGGAAGTCGATCCGGTTCTATTGGGATAACCTTGTCGCACGCCGATTGAGCAGCAGCACCCTCACGAAAGAGCAGGCCACCGAGAAAGCCACGGCGCTGGCAAGGGCCGAGATTGATAAGTTGGACAACCCGGAGTGAGCCGACACGGGCGACGCCTGTACCGGCTACGGCTTAATCGAGACATGCGAACGTTTCCAAAACGCGCCAGCGAACACCGCGCGAACCGTTGTCACACCCTAGTGGGCCGGGTGTGACAGCGGAACGAAAAGTGGAATACTTTTCAAGGGCGATGATGCTGCGGAATGGTGGGCCCGGCAGGACTCGAACCTGCAACCAGACCGTTATGAGCGGCGGGATAATGGTCGGGTTCGTTGATCTTGCTGCGTTTTCGTTTGATTTTGATCGCGCTCGTTGCGTTTTGATCAGGTTGTTTCTGGTGCGAATCTGGTGCGTAGCTACGGCACCCGAACCGCGGTGCTTCCTTCCGTCTGGCGGGCAGTGAGGGGGTGCAGGACAACGCAAGGAAGAGTATGGCTGGGTGGTCGAGACCAAGTGCGCGGGAACTGGCCGCTAGTAGGTACAACGAAGCGAGCTTTGAGCAGCGACGTGACCTCTTCGCAGTACGATCAAGGCAGTCGGGCAGCAGTGCTGAAAGTCAGTTACCTGCTGGTCGTAACTGCGGCCACATTTGTGCTCCCGGCCCTGTCTGCAACCCATTCCCTCCGCTGGTTTTTTGTCTTGGTCTTGCTCGCCGTTCAGGTGCTAGCGCTGCTCATCTGCCGCGTTCCGACTAGTCAGGTCCTGCGTCCGGGTTGGCGGCTCAAATGGTTGTTCCTGTTCCTGATCGGCTCTTACACGCTGCTTCCGCCGGAGCATTCCGCAGCGGATCTCCTGCTGCACTGGCGAGTTCCCGGCCTCGGATGGGTGTTTCCTTTTAATCTAACCGGCCTGGATCGCGCCGCGGTGATGTGCCTGCAGATTCTGACCGTGCTGCTCACCTCAGCCGTGGTTCGACTGACGGGGAGCCAGGACGACTTGGTCCATGGGCTGCTGCGGCTAGGGTTGCCCGACTTGTTCGTTCACTCGTTCGACCGCACGCTCTCGCTGCTCAGCGGTTCCGACGAGCGAAGCCGGCGCCAGGCCCGTGAAGTCGGTGAGGGGGCGCAACACGGGGCCTTGACGGCGCTCAAGCACTTGCTGCGCGGCAATATTGGGGGCTTCGTGCTGTCGATAAAGGCGAATGTGGAGCTTGCGGGCAGCCAATCCGAAGGAGGCGATAAGCCCAAGCTCGAAGCCAGACTCGCTCACGATGTCGCCATCGTGAGCGGCATCGCGCTCTGCATGGCATCCTTCAAGATGCTGAAATTCCTTCCCGGTTTGCCCTTTGCCTCGGGGCATAAGGCTGTTCTCCTGTTCCCGCTGTATGTGCTTGCCGCCCGCCTCACCTATTCGCGCTGGGGTGGCACAACCGCCGGCGCGATCATGGGCGTGATCGGCTTTCTGCAGGGAGACGGGAGATTTGGCGTGCTCGAGATCCTAAAGCATATCGCGCCGGGCCTCGTGATCGACCTTGCAGATCCGCTTGTACGCCGGTTGCCCGTGTGGGCGCTCGGCTACTGCCTGCTCGGACTCCTCGCCGCTGTCGCCAGGACGAGTACGGAGCTGGCTCTGGTTTTTCTTCTGGGCGCGCGGGCGGAAATATATCTTTTTCCCGCGGCTAAACTGGTGCCGAACCTGCTGGCGGGATTTTTGAGCGGTTTCGTGACAGTGTTCGTGTTGCGCGTCTTCTCGCGCGAGCCAACAGTCCAGGATCATCCGCGACACTGATTGCGCGCGTGTCCAGAGCCGACTTATCTGTCAGAAAGTACGCATTATTTCGATTTCGCGCTTTACCACAGAACTCGCCCAGTTTTTGACTTATCTCGCTGCCTTCCGCGTGAGAGAGATCCCCCACGCACCAAAATCTCCTCGCGGGCCATGCGGATGCGCCCAAAATGAACTGAAGGTGCAAACGAGAGTTAATAAGCGCGGCTGCGCCCGGGAACCCGGCGAAGCCCGTCTGACGTGTCGCGAAGGAGTTGTCCCGTGCGGCGCCGGCTCCTGTTCTTCGCCACTATGTCCGCGATACTCGCCGGGCTGTGGTATCCGGATGCGGCGTTAGCCGCCGAGCCGAGCGACGTGCGCGTGGCTGCGGCCGCTGACTTGAAATTTGCCTTGGACGAGGCCGCGGACCTCTTCCGCGCTCGGCATCCGAACATCAAGCTCCAGATCACCTATGGCTCCTCGGGAAATTTCTACGCCCAACTGTCCAACCATGCTCCCTTCGATGTCTTCCTCTCTGCTGATGTTGACTACCCACACCGCCTTGTTCGGGACGGTCTTGCGTCGGAGGGCGACGAGTTCGTCTACGGTGTGGGACGGATCGTAATTTGGGTCCCGCGGTCCTCGTCTATCGACGTCGAAAAGCTCGGCATGCAGTCTCTGCTGAGCCCCGACGTCCGCAAGATTGCGATCGCCAATCCGCGCCACGCCCCGTATGGCCGGGCGGCGGAAGCCGCGATGCAGAGCATGGGGGTCTACAAACAAGTGAAAGACCGGCTGGTGCTCGGTGACACCGTGCTGCAGGCGGGCCAATTCGTCGAGAGCGGCAGCGCCGACATTGGCATCATCAGTCGCTCTCATGCGCTTGCCCCCTCGCTGCGGGACAAAGGAAGGTTTTGGGAAGTGCCGTTGGACGCCTATCCTCGCCGTGTGCAGGGAGGCGTGATCCTGTCGTGGGCGCAAAGCCGTTCCGCGGCCGCGGCCTTGCGCGATTTCATAATGGGCGAGGAAGGCCGAACGATCTTGAGACGCTTCGGGTTCGAGAGTCCGGAGGAGTAAATGGATATCGAGGCGATATGGGTCAGCGTCGAACTCGCGGCGTTCACCACCCTGATCCTGTTCCTCCTGGGGCTGCCTTTCGCCTATTGGCTGTCCGTGACGCGCTGGCGCCTGAAGTTCCTGCTTGAGTCGCTGGTCGTTCTGCCGATGATTCTACCTCCGACCGTCCTTGGATTTTATGTTCTGGTTGCCATTGGGCCGATGAGCCCGTTGGGCCGGGCCTACGAACACATGACGGGACATGCCCTTGCGTTCTCGTTCCAAGGCCTGTTGCTCGCGTCGATCCTCTATAGCATGCCCTTTGCGGTCCGGCCGTTCGCCGCCGCTTTCGCCAGCGTTGACCGGCGACTGATCGAGGCGTCGTGGTGTCTCGGCGTCTCGCGAATTCGTACTTTCCTGCAAGTCGCATGTCCGCTCTCGTGGGCGGGCATTGTTACAGGCCTCGTCCTTAGCTTCGCGCACACGCTCGGTGAATTCGGCGTCGTGCTCATGGTGGGAGGCAACATTCCTGGTGTCACGCGCACGATATCGATCGCGATCTACGACGAGGTTCAAGCGGTCAACTATAGAGGAGCTGCGATGGCCTCCCTCGTTTTGTTGGCATCGTCTTTCATTGCGCTCTCGGTGACGCATCTCCTCAATCGGAAGGGAGGACATGGAGCCTGAGCTCGTAGCGGAGTTCGAGAAGAAGTTCCCAGACGGTCCTCCGATAAAGGTCCGGCTGCATCGCCCGCTCGGCCATTTTTCGCTCACCGTCTTGTTCGGTCCGTCGGGCTCGGGAAAAACAACTGCTCTGCGATGCCTGGCCGGGCTCGATCGACCGCAGCACGGCTACATTCGCTTCGGCGATGAGATTTGGTTTGATGCAAGTCGCGGCATCCTGGTTCAGCCGCAGCGCCGCCAAATCGGTTATCTGTCTCAAGAATATGCTTTGTTTCCGCACCTCACTGTCGCGCGCAACATCGCTTACGGAATTCGTCGCATCGGTGATGCAGAGCGGCGTAAGCGGATCGCTGAACTGAGCGATCTGCTTGGTTTCGCAGGCTTGGAGGGCCGCTACCCTGACCAGCTGTCGGGGGGACAGCAGCAACGCGTCGCGCTCGCCCGCGCATTGGTGTGCCGGCCGCGCCTGTTATTGCTGGATGAGCCGCTCTGCGCGCTGGATCAGCCAACCCGCGAGCAACTTCGACGTGACCTGCGCCGTTGGCTGACGAAGTTGGCAGTACCAGCCGTAATGGTGACTCACGACCGTGTCGAGGCCTTGGGATTGGGCGACCATGTCATCGTGATGGACCACGGCTGCGTTCGCCAATGCGGCCCGCCGCAGGATGTCTTTTCCGCGCCGATCGATCCGGCCGTGGCCCGGATCGTCGGTGTCGACAATATCGAAGGTGGCAAAGTCATTCGGAAGGTGAATGGATTGGCGACCATACAAATCGGCTCAAGCGAGTTGCTCGCGCTGTCGGCAGCCTGCGTCGGCAGCCAGGTATGCGTTTGTATTCGTGCGGAGGACGTCATGCTGGAAAGAGGCGCCGTGGCCCCGCAGAGCAGCGCACGCAACCACCTCGTCGGTCGCATCCGGTCGCTGGACCGTGAAGGTCCGATGGTGCGCGTTGGCATCGAATGCGGCTTTCTTCTCAAGGCGTTGGTCACGCACCAGGCTTACGAGGACATGGGACTGTGCGATGGGATGGAAGTAACTGCTTTGGTCAAAGCGCCCGCCATTCGCCTGATTGCGCGGGATTGAGCCAGGAAACAATGACCGCTCGTGAATGGCGGAGCTTGCATCGAAGCTTGAACGAGGAGGAGCCATGTCGCGAGTTGGTTCTTTTGGAGTGCGATCTGTGCCGGCGCAGCGATACGTGATGGTTGCCGTCGCGATACTCCTGCTCGCGCTCGTGACAGCATCGCCGGGGCAAGCGCAGGTGCGTGCTACGCTGGGAGGGCACACCCTCGCGCTCGCCTCCGTGGCCTACTCGCCCGAGGGAAAATACATAGCCACGGGCAGCTATGATCGCACTGCGAAGGTGTGGGATGCGACAAGCGGCAAAGAGCTGGTCACCCTCATTGGACACGAAGCCGCGGTCGAAGCTGTGGCCTTCTCGTCGGACGGCAGAATCCTGGCGACAGGCAGCTATGACTCGACTGTCAAACTTTGGGATTGGGCTGCCGGAAAGGAGCTCGCTACATTTCGCGGCCATACAAACATGATCCGCTCGCTGGCGTTCTCACCTGATGGCAAGACCGTCGCTTCAGGCAGCCACGACAACACGATCAAGCTGTGGGACGTTGCGACCGGCACGGAGCTGGCGCAGCTCCATCACAAAGGCGCAGTTCGATCGCTGGCGTTCAGTCACGACAGCAAGCATTTGGCATCGGGCAGTAACGACTACACCGTCAAGATCTGGGATGTCGCGACTGGCGCCGAGGAAGCTACCCTGACGGGGCACGGGCATGGCGTGCGGGGCATCGCGTTTTCGCCCGACGACAGGACGCTGGTCACCGGCAGTATGGACACAACAGTGCGGCTCTGGGATGTCGCCACTCGCGCCGAGCGCATGATCCTCGAGGGGTCAGAGAACGAGGTGCTCTCCGTGGCGTACTCGCCAGACGGCAAACTTGTTGCCGCGGGCGGCCAGGACGATACCCTCAAGATTTGGGACGCAGCGAGTGGACAGGAATTGGCGAGCATCCCGGATGCGGGTGACCGTGTGCGCGGAGTCGCGTTCTCTCCCGACGGCAAGACGCTGGCGACCGCCACAATGGATACGCTGGCCAGGCTGTGGGACGTCGAAGAGGTCCTCAAGCGCCGAATTCAGGCGCCCGCGGGAATGGTGAAGGATGAGGGGCAGGAATCCTTTGCGGGACATACCGGCTACGTGACCGCTGTGGCATTCACGCCGGACGACAAGATCCTCATATCCGGCAGCCACGACCACACGGCTCGGCTGTGGGATGTCAGGACCGGCAAGGAACTCGCCATCCTCAAAGGTCACACCGGCGCGATCGTCACGCTTGTGCTCTCACCTGATGGGAAGATTCTGGCCACTGGCTCCTATGACCGGACGGTCAAACTCTGGGATATGGCGAGCGGCAAAGAACTTGCGACCTTGCGCGGCCACACCAACATCATTCGCGCTGTGGCCTACGCACCGGACGGCAAGACGATCGCATCCGGAGGATATGATCAAAAGATCAAGATTTGGGACGTCACGGCCGCAAAGGAGCTCACCACAGTCGTCGGCCATACTGGTGGTATTAAGGCGCTGGCTTACTCTCCCGATAGTCGCATTCTCGCATCGGGCAGCATCGATGGCAGCGTCAAGCTCTGGGATCTTGCTACCTGGAGCGAGATCGCAACGATCGACGTGCATACCGGGCCGGTGCACTCGGTGGCATTCTCTCCCGACGGCAAGCTTCTGGCGTCGGCAGGCGCCAGCAACGATGTGCAGCTCTGGAACGTCGCGACCCACGAAGAGCTCGAGCCTTTCAAGGGCCATACGCGCTGGGTCCGCTCTTGTGCTTTCTCGCCTGACGGCAAAATGCTGGTCTCTGTCGGGCTAGACAACGTCGTGAGGTTCTGGGACGTCGCCACGCGTAGTCAGGTTGCCGCGCTCACCGGACACGAACGACGGATTCATTTTGTAACATTCTCGCATGCCGGTACGTGGGTCGCGACCGCAGGTATGGATCGTAGCGCGAAGCTTTGGAGCGTGCCTAAGGAGCCGACCGCGCGTGTCTCTGAGCAAATATCCAAATACGATGAAGTGACGCAGAACGAAGCTGGTAGCCGCGGAGCTATGCGTTCCGCCTGCAAGGGGGAAATCGATAGATTGTGCCTCGGTGAAGAGCATGTCGGGCAGTGTCTGCGTAAACACAAGGAGCAGCTGTCCGCGGGGTGCCAAACCTCAATGGGACGAGGACATTGAATGAAGCGATCGTCTCGGCGGCGCGACTGGGCGCTCCGGTTGAATGGAGGACGAGATGGACAAGGAAATCTTGGACCGAATGACGATGGCGCTGATGGGCGCGAGTCCCACCGACGACGAAATGATGGCGAGTCTCGACAATCAGCCGGTCGTGCAAATCCTCCCCGATGCCAACGTCGTCAAGGTCGGCGGTCAGAGCTTCATTGACCGCGGGCGGGCCGCGGTGTTTCCGCTCATTGAGGAGATCGTCGAGAATCTTCCCCGCCATAAGATGATCATTGGTACCGGCGCCGGTACACGGGCGCGCCACGCTTACAGCGTCGGCCTGGACCTCGGTATGCCAACGGGCGTGTTGAGCGTGCTCGGCTTCTTCGTGAGCATTCAAAACGCCAAGATGATTCATTACCTTCTGGCCAAACACGGCATTCCGTCAATCGAGCCGGCGCAATTCGCGCAATTGCCGCTATACCTGGCAGAGCGCCAAGCCTGCGTTTCCGTCGGCATGCCTCCTTATGCGTATTGGCAGCCCAATCCGGCGATCGGGCGCATCCCGCCTCATCGCACCGACACCGGCTGCTATCTGATCAGCGAAGTGCTCGGCGCGCGCTCCATGATATTCGTAAAGGACGAGGATGGCCTTTACACCGCCGATCCCAAGAAGGATCGCAACGCGCGCTTTATCCCGAAGATCACTGTTGAGGAGCTCGAACAGCTCGATCTCGCCGATGTCGTGCTGGAGCGATCCGTTTTCGAATTGATGAAGACCGCAAAACACCGCCGGTCGGTGCAGATCATCAACGGACTAAAAAAGGGCAATCTTACCCGCGCGCTCAATGGCGAGCCCGTTGGGACCATTATCAGCGCGTGATCGGGGATCTTGCCATGTCATCATCAGACACGTCGTTTACCGAAATTCCGGCCGATGGCCGTCATCACGTCAAGTCAATGCTGATGCGCGAGAGTCTCCTCGACAAGAAGGTGATGTCGTCGACCGAAACGCCGGTCGTTCGCATGCTGCCATTCGCTCATGTTATCAAGGTCGGCGGACGATCCATCATCGATAACGGCCGCAAGGCGACTTATCCGCTGGTGGATGCGCTCGCTGCCGCGCTTGATAAATTCAAGCTGGTGATCGGACTTGGCGGCGGTATTCGCAGCCGGCACGTCACATCGATCGGAATGGATCTTGGCTTGCCGACCGGAGTGCTCGCGCAGTTGCGGATCATCGACGCGCTAGGCAATGCCCACTTGCTTGGGACGCTGCTCGCTCCCTATGGCGTCGTGGCAATTCCGCCGGAAATCCTCGGACACATGCTGCCGTTTTTTATCAAGTCAGCTCCGGGCGTCATCTGCAACGGCGATCCGCCGTTCTCGATCTGGGAGCATCCGCCGCGGTTGGGCCGTATCCCGCCGCATCGCACGGATGCGGGCACATTCCTGCTGGCGGAATGTTACGGATGTGCCACGCACACGCTGATCAAGGATGTCGACGGGCTTTACGATGCTGATCCGAATGCCAACCCGAACGCAAATTTCATCAAGGAGATCACCGTCAGCGAGCTGAAGGAGCGCAATATTTCCACACTGCCCTTCGACCGGGTGCTGATCGATCTGCTCGCCTGCGCTCGCCAGGTGAAATGCTTTCAGATCATCAATGGATTGAAACCGCATTTGCTTGAACCGGCGCTGCGAGGTGAACACGTCGGAACGATCGTACGCCAGGACGCGTCCTGAGATGCCACCACCGTCTAAAGGCGCTAACTCTTCAAGCAGGCCTTCGAGCGCGCGGCGACCAAGTGAATTAAGGTGAAAGCTCTCGGGAACTTAGAGCCGATATCGAAGTTGCCGTAAGTTTCCCAACTGGAGGAGTGCCATGCGTAGAACGATTCTGGCATTGACAGTGATTTTTTTGGCGCCGACGGCAGTGATGGCGTTGACGGCCGGCCGTGAGCAGGCCGGAGATCCTCAATCGGGAGCTGCTGCGACTGCCATCCAAAAGCGCCAAATCGCTCCCGGCGACGTCGCCGGAAGCGGCCAAGGAGGCTCCTTGGAAGGCAAGGTGATCCTCGCCAAGGGCGACAAGTCTGGAAGCGGTCCTGGTCGTGGCGGCCATAAGGGCGCCCACAAGGGGGAGCGCAAGGGCGGCCAGAAGCATGGTAAATCCTGAGCGTTCGTTACCTTGAGCCGTCATAAGCTTCGTGCGGTCCGCAAGACTTGGACGGCACACGCCACCCCGACACGGCGCCCTGGTCCGCGGTATACACCATTGCGGACCACCGGCGCTGGATAACCCCCCATTGTGGTGCCACTTTGAAAACGACTCGGCTATCCCATTGATTTTATTGGACCCCACTTTTTGAAAACGACTCGATTTTGACTTTGAAAACGACTCGATCACCCCGTTTTTCGCTTTGAAAACGACTCGATGTCGTAAGCTGCTGAAAAGGCGTTGCTATTTCTTCTGATTTTTTCGCGAAAGCGGGGCCATTTCGATTGTTTTTTTAGCGTCGTTTCCTGCGAGCGGGCCGCAGTGCACGGCCTGCTCGCAGGTCGCTAGTAGCAATTGCTTCGTGTTGCAAAGTTTGCGGATTTGGACCCGATGAGACCCAGGTGAAACCTAGGGCGGCTAAAAGCTCCGGATTGAAACCAAGGAGCAAGTCATGACACCCCGCCGTACCGAATTCGCCGCCTTCGTTCTCGACCTCGTGGACTTCATCGAGGAGAAGGTCGGTGAGGCCATACACGACGAGTCCGTGCGAGCCGCCGCCATCAGCGAGGCCGCCGACGCCGTCCCGGTGCTGCGGGACCGGCTGCGTGCGAACGACGTTGTGAATGCGAATTTCATCCTCGTTCTCGGCAACATGGTCGAGGCACGGTACGCCGAGGACTGGTGGGACGACTTCGGCAGGCTGGATCGGCACAGGTTCGAGGACGCCGCCCAGGATCTCGTCGGGCCGGAAGGGCGCCTGGCCATCTTGCGCAAGGTCGTGGTGTAGTTGGGTACGTCCCAATCCGCTTTTCTGGTCGTTGGCACCGAGCGCGGTGTAGTTAACGGGCCCTGCCGATCATCAGCAAGATGCCGCCGATCTGCGGCAACAGCGCCAGTAGCATCAGGCGCAGCAGAGCGAAACCATCGGCCTGCAGTTTGATTGTTCCCGCAGTGAGCCAGGTCAACACCTTAACGGCTGCGTCGCTTTGCGGGTCTGCTGCGTGTTCAACCGTACTCAACGCAGCATCGAGCGCGCGCTGTCGGTCCGTCACGGCTTGCTCGCGCTCGCGACAGAAGCGGCCGATTCCGCCGGCGCATTCCCGGTTACGTGACGCTACGGCGTCACGTAACGCGTCGTGCGCCATCGTTACTGCGGGGGTGACACGTGACGCTCTGGCCAGGGTGACGTCGGCGATGTTGACGGAAGCGAACCCGATGCCGGAGGTAACGGCGAACACGAAGGTCATGGACCATACCAGCCAAGCCACCGTGGCGGTGGCCCGCTGACGCGAGTGCCAAAGTCGGACCGCGGCGGGCGGTATGAAGAGTGCGACGAGGTCGCTCGCGATGCCGATCGCGAGGAAAAGCCAACCGGCCAGATCGGTCGAGCCCAGCGTCCGGCCGAACCAGCCGTTCATCGTGAGACCGACGCCAGCGAGCGCGAGAGCTGCCGCCGTCAAACCGTACGAGCTGATCGGCCGCCGCACCGTCACCTCGCGGCACGGCTCCGTGGCGTCCGTGACATTCGCGGTGAAAGGTAACGTGACGGGGAGGGTAACGGGCGCGACGGGTGTAACGGTGACGGGGGTGACGGGCGTAACGGCGAAGGGGGTGACGGTGACGGGCGTAGCGGTGACGTTGGGTGTGAGGGCCGAAGCGACCGGCACACCCTCGAGCAGAACGGGCGGAGCCAGCGCAATCTGACGCTTTTGCCGCTCACGCTGCCGATAAGCGCGCTGTCGTTCGGCGCCGCTCTTCGGGCGCCGAACTTCGGGCGTCAGGATCGTTGATGCGCCAGTGTCGTCAGTCATCGGACGCCGCTCCTATCTCTCTAGCTAGACCGGATCGTTGCCGGTGAGGGCTTCCCCGAACGGCTCCTGCGCGGCGTGCGCTGCCCACGAACCCGTGGGGTTGGCGCGGTCCAACAGCTCGCGGGCGACGGCGCCCAGGCCGGCGGCCTGCAACACGGCCATCTGGAATGCGTCGCGAGCGGCGAATTCCTCCTCCGAGAGGTCGTCGTCGAGGAGGCTGAGGGGCGCTTCCAGATCACGGCTCAGGAAGTCCCGCCAGTCGCGAAATCCGCACAGGCGGGCGGCGAGTTCGACGCAGGCGTAATGCTTGAACTCGACGCCCAGGTCGCGCAGCACTTTGCGCAGCCTCTTCGCCAAGCCCTTCACGCGCTTCTCGGACATCATGATGATCATCGTGTTCTCCTCTTACTGGTTGGCGTTGGGGACGGTGTGGTCGGCCGCGCCGTAGGACTGGCGCCAGCGTTCGATGTCGTGACCGAGCTCGATGAGGCTCGAGAAGCGCTTGCCGTGCAGAAAGGCGCCGAGGTCACGGACAAGGGGCTCGGTGAGAGCCTTTGTCCGGGGCCTCGAGCCATAGACGATCGAGATGCGACGCTGCTCGGCCCAGGTCCGGAGCGCGGCGCGACCGTGACCCAAGTCGTGATCGATCCAGATCTCCTCCGGCTTCCCCGAACGGTGGACGAGCCGCTCCAACGCGCCGACGACGTCTTCAGGCATCGCGACCGACACGGTCACGCTCAGCGGAAGGCGCGCGTCGACGTAGATATCGGCCACCATCATCAGGAACGGCCGGCAATCGAGATCGAGGGTCGCGAATTCGATGGCCCATGCCCGGTTGTGGCAGGTTACCCCGCGGGCGGGCGACAGGAAGGGCGTGGTGTCGAACTTCATCTTGAATTCCTTTCTTGGCTTCTAGGATTGGGAGATGAGCTTCTGGATCTCGGCTGCTTGGCTACCTCGCGGTCGGCCGAGCTTGATGCCGAAGCGCTTCAGCGCATTCCAGACGGCGATCTTGCTCGTCTTCACGCCGCGTTCGGTGATCGCTTCGTAGATTTCCGCGAGCTTGACGGTCGGTCGTGCGGCGACGAGTTCTCGAAGAAAGTCTTCATGGTCGTCGAGCTGCGACCGGACACCGTGCTTACGTTCGACAACCGCGCCGGTCTCGCGCCAGACCTCGCCCCAGCGCTTGGCTTTGCGGTAGGGCAGGCCCATTGCTTCGGCCGTGGCCTTCGGTCCGGCGCCGGCGGCGACCGCGGCGACGAACCTGGTGCGGGCGGTCTCGGGCGCCTCCGCGAGTGCGGCCTTCTTCCCGGCGGTCACGCCGATGACCTCGGTCAGCAGCGGCTCGACGGCCAGACGGAGATACCCGAAGTCCCGGTTCTCCTGCAGGGCGATGTCCGGATGGACGCCGTTGGACCGCAGCCAGGCCAGCACGCTCCGGGGGTGCATCCCGCTTCGGTGGCTGATTTCGGCGACGAAGATGTAGACGCCGGCGAGGGCGTGGACTTCCATGGTCGAGTAGGGCGTGAATCCGGAGCCCCGCTGCGGCAGCAGCTCGGGCCTTGCGTGAGCCAGCCGCGAGACGAACGCTACGTTGACGTGCAGGATTTCCGCCGCGGTCGACTGCGCGATCCATTCAGGCGGCTTGAAGTCCAGGGGAGCGCCGATCACGTGCTCGGACACGCCAGTGACGAACGCATCGACGTCCTCGACGGCGAGGCTGAAGCGGAGGTTGCGGTTCTTGGTGCCCTTGTCGAGGATCTCGACGTCGCCGGCGACGATGGCCGAGATGATGGCCGCCCAGGGCGTCTCGCCGGGGCCCATCGAACGGGCGGCGAACGCGATCGAGTGGCACTTGTCGCCGGCGGGGCGAGCCTTCGACCAGAGCTTGTCCAGGAGTTTGTCGACGGACGACTTGGTGTAGCCGCGATAGCCGGGCACCAGCCCGCAGACCGGCCCTTCCAGTCGGCGGATCAGACCGCGGTCGACGAGGCTCGACAGCACGGTAACCGGAAGCCCGAGGAGGCCGGCCGCAGCGGTCTCGCTGACCGCGTCCTTCATCTGCAACAGCAACGGCAGGACGTCGCGAACCGCCATACGGACGGGCGACTGGACGCCTTCGGCGCGCGCGACGGGAATGAGGCCGCTGTTGGCCAGACGCTGGAGGGTCGAGCGCCTAGCGCCGAACGAGTCGGCGAACTGCTGGATCGTCAGCATCGAGTTGTCTGCGTCCGGTCCCTTGCGCAACGCGAAGTCGCGGCAAGTCGTTTGCATGTTGGCGTCGATCGAGCCGGCGAGCAGGTTGCGGATCTCCGGTTCGACGTGCTTGTCGTAGGCGATGTAAGCGAGCGCACCCAGCTCCTTGCGGCGGCCGTAGTGGCCGCGGCGCTCGTCCATGTCTACGCGGTACCTTTCACAAAGAGCGGCGAAGCCGGTTTCGCCGCCGATGATGGCTCGGCCAGCAAGCGCGAGCAGCGCCGGCGTCAGCGCCTCGAACTGCTCGCTGCTCTTGCCGCGGCCTTGAGCGCTTTTGGCGCTCCGCGCCGGGTCCAGCGTCAGTCCGGATGCGAGCGCGACCACGGTTTCGAACAGGTCGCCGTTCGAGAAGCCGCGCCATGCTTCCGGCAAAAGCCGGCGGGCGGCTTCCTTCTTAGCGGGGTCCGGATCGACCAGCCCGACCACGAAGCCGTAGGCCTCCTCGTCCGCGACGGGTGAGACCGGCTGCGGGAAGTCGCGCAGGTCGGCGTCGCATTTGTCGCAGAGGAAGGGTACGTCGGCGCGCAGCCACCCGAGCTTGCGACCACAGGCGGGGCAGACGCTGAGGAGCCTCTCCTTGGTCTGGGGGTCGTCGCCGAGGGGGCGGAGCTCCCAAAGCGCGCGGTGGTGATGCGAGATCTCCAGCGCCCGCGGCGACACGCGCCGATACCGGGTCTCGCGGAAGTGCAGACGGATCTGGGTGCCGAAGAAGTCGATGCTTTCGGAGCCGGAGTGCGAGAACTCGCCGGTCCGGTACGTGCGCGAGGCGATGTCCTGGGGCGTGCATCCGATCAGGGTGGCGATACGCGCGATCTCGTCCGGATCCGTCAGCGTTGTCGCGAGCGACACCGCGTTGCCCTTGGTGACGTCGGCGAGCTTGAGCATTGTGGCGTGGTTCCTGACGGCCGTGACCGAGAGCGCGCGGCCAAGATAGCCGCGCAGGCTCTCGCCGACGAACGGCGCGCCGATGGTCGCGATGAATTTCCGGGGAGGGGCCGCGAGCGTCATGCGGCCTCCTCGCCCTTGCCGCCGGCCGTCTTCTTGGCGTCGGCCTCCGCCTTGAGGCGCGCGAGCGTGTCTTTCTTCGGCCCCTCCTTGAACGGATTGAACAGCGGCCGCTCCTCGTTGGCGTTGTACGCTCTGAACGCCGACTCGAAGTCCGGCCACGTGATCGAGGTGCGGCCGGCCCTGAGCGCCCGCTCGAGCGCGATGCGCAGCACCTTGCAGGCGACGCCCGGGACGCCCTCGCACATGTCGTAGATCTTGGCGCGGTCCTCCAGGCTCGACGCCCATCCCAGCGGCTCGTCGACGACGCCGGCCTTCACCATCTCGTCCTCGATGGTCTGCAGGAAGCGGAAGAAGTAGCGGCGGTCGGCTTGCCGCCTAATGTCGAACGGGAGCAGCGTCACGTCCTCGTCGGCGACCGTGCGGTTCTTCAGCTCCTTGGATCGGAAGAGCGGGAGGAGGTCCTCGGTGCCGACGAGAACGATGCTGAAGACGCCCTCGTTGACCATGGTCTTGAGCAACATGGCCATGCTCTTGCCGGTCTTGCCGCCGTCGTAGCGGAGCAGCTCATGAGCTTCGTCGATGATGAGCAGGACCGTGTGCTTCGTCCTCGCCGTATGGTAGATCCCGCGCGAGATGATCTGCGCGTCGACCGGGCCGGACTTGGGCATGACGTCCTTGGCGGCGTCGCCGTACTGTTCGAGGACCTCGCCGAGGAATGCGCGCGTGTTCTTCACTTCACGGAGCGAGACGAACAACACCGGCATTTCGCCCGGGCGCAGGTCGTCTTCCGAATTGATCTCGTCGACGACCTTGCGGATCGACGTCGATTTCATCGCGCCGCTAGGACCGATGATGGGAAGGACCCAGAGCTCCTCCTTCTTGAACGGCCGGTCTTTGGCCGCTGCGCGGCGGGCTTCGTTGTCGGCGACCACGCTGGCGGTGTCGGCGCGCAGCCACGTGATCTTCTCGCGGATCTTGCCGAGGCGCGGGTGTTCGATCACGATCTTCCTGAAAAGCGTCAGGCGATCGACGCCCTCCTGGATGTTCTTCTTCGTCATGTCACGTGCTCCGATTACTTGCTTTTCTTGCCGGGAAGCCGGGGTTTGCGCGTCTTGATCGTCTCCGCCTTCTTGCGGTGCTGCGCGAGCTTGGCCTTGCGGATGGCGGGCTTGCTCGGCTTGCGCCCGCGCGGACGCGCCTGCTCGGAATCGGTCTGGAGCGGGTCGATCTCGACGTCCACGACGTCGTCGGCGGTGAGCGCGAGCTCGTCTTCGAACGGGGCATCCCACGGCTCGACGTTGCGCGACGTCGGCGTCTCGCGGATGGGCGATTGATTGGCGAGCTTCTCCCAGTGTTCCCGGAGCAGCTCGCGGAATTTCGACCGCTCGATTTCCGTGATGAACGCGAGGTCTTTGTTCCTCGCGACATCGCGCAGGCGCGCATGCTCTGCGAATGACATCGCCGGGATGTCCACCGCCGGCACCGTGATCCAGCGCGGAGCCGGTCGGGCTGTGTCGTCCCACACGAAGATGCTGGAGGCATCGGACGGATCCTTGATCCTCACCTCGACGCGCACGCGCGTCTTCGCGCGTGGCAGCATGTCGGCGAGCGCGGAGCTGTAGTAGCGGATGCCCTTGAAGCGGATGCCGAGCGGCGTGAGCCTCGCGAAGTGGGAGGCCTCCGCAGCGGTCGCGGGAACGGGTTCGTCGAGGGCGGGAATCGTCTCGCCGGCGACCGGCTCTTGCGCCGGCTCACGGGCTTCGTTGCGGATGAATCCGCGCAGTCCCTTGATGATGTTGCGGATGAAATTGCGCATTTCTCTTGGTCCTTTTGCTGCTACCAGCCTTCGTCGTCTGCGGTTTCGTCTTCGGGTTGCTCGGTGGGCGCCGTGGCGGGAGCCTCGTCGGTCTCGCCCCAGCCGACGTCGTCGCCGTCCTCGACGACGACGGGAGTGCCGCGCGCGTGCGGGTCGCCGGTCGGATCGCCGCGACGATCCTTGACGTAGGCTTCGTGCTCGGCCTGCTCGGCCTCGGCCTTCTTGCGCTTCTTCGTGCGCTGGACCTTGGCGACCGTCGCCCTGCTCGGGGTGCGCCCTTTCGGCGGCTGTTGATCGCGGTCGAGCAGTTCGGCGGCGAGCTGGTCGGGTACGCCTTCGGGCTCGACGCGGTTGAGGCCGGCGGTCGACGCCTCGACCTCGACGTCCTTGATGTCGTCGATGGTGATCTCGGGCAGCTCGTTGGTCGTGGTGTCGTCGAACTGCCCGAGGTGCCAGGCGAGCCCGCGCCGCGCCTGGCGGCTGTTGCGCATCGGCATCTCGCCGGCGAGCTTCTCCCAGTGCCGCCGCAGCCGGTTGTAGGCGTCCCAGCGCTGCTCCTCGGTCGAGAATTCGAGGTCCTTCGCCTCCGCGAACTCGCGCAGGCGGTCGTGATGCCAGAAGCTCAGGCCCTTGAGGAATTCCGGATCGGCGTTCGGCATCGTGACCCAATACGGCTTGGGCTCGCCGCCGCGATTCCAGACCGAGATCGAAGAGGCGTCAGCCGGATTCCACTTGACGATCACCTTCGCGCGCGACTGCCCGAAGGTCCGCGGGTCCTGGCTGCGCTTCTTTTCGTAGCGGACGAGATCGTTCAGGAGCAGCGAGGTCACGTTCTCGTCGTGCCAGCGCATGTTCTTGAACTTGATGCCGGCGCCGGAGATGGTGGCGGTGTCGACCCGGCCGAGGATGTGGTCGAGGGCCTTCACGTCGCCGATGAAGCGGCGGCGCTGGATCGCGAGGCCCTCCTGCCACACCCGGGCCGGCACGGCGCCGATGCCGTCGTGGCGGTCGTAGATGTAGACCTCGATGAATTCGTGGATGAGCTCGTCGAGATCGTCCAGCGTGACGAGCGCGTCCTTGCTAGGGTCGAGACCGACCTGACGCATGATGTAGGAGTTGTAGCGAACGGCGCCGGCGAGCTTGTGAATGACGCCTTCGTTGATCGTCCTGAAGAGGCGCTCGCCGATCGCCTTGTACTGGGGCGTGTTGGCCGGCGCCCAATGGATATCGGTGCCCAGGTTGCTCATGGCGTGCTGGAAAGACCGCGCCTGGTGCGCCCAGTCGCGGTCCAGGATGAGTTCGGTGAGGCAGCCCCAGCCGTCCCAAGGGCGCTTGATCCAGGGATAGAGGCGCTGGACGTAGTTCTTGTTCTTGTTCACCCGCTTCAGCGTGAGCAGCGCCGAGTACAGCGACGGCGGCTCGAAGGTGATGCAGTAGCCGAGCGGCATCCTGGTCGCGACGTCCAGGCACACGTTGAACTGCGGGCGGCCGAGCGGCATCAGCGTCGTGGAATCCAGGACGAAGACGTCGAGCATGGTCGAATCCATGATGCCGAGCTCGAGCGGGCGCTTCGCCGAGATGTGCCGGCGGAAGCCGTGGATCTTGCGCCAGGCCTCGCGCGGCGTCGTCTTGCGCGCCAGGTTGTCGTAGGTCATCGCCTTGTCGATGCGGCGGCTCAGGACTGCCGCCTTCGGCAGCTTGAACCGCTTCTCCTCGGGCAGCCCGCGATTGAGCTTCTTGATCTCGTCGACCAGGAAGCCGAAGGCGTTCTTGGGAGTGATCGGACGGGCGCTGTAGAAATACTCGACCGCCTTCTTGATCGCGATCTCGACTTCGTCTGCGCAGCGGCGCTTCGAGGACTGGCCCGTCATCTTCCTGAAGGCCTCGAGCGGGCGCTCGCCGGGCCGGCCGCAATGCTTGGCATAGTGGCGCAGCCGCGCGACCTGGACGCGGAAGGGCTTCTTTTTCTTGCCCGGGGGGATGTCGTTGGTTTCGAAACCGAGCTGGAAGCAGATGGGCCGCCAGCGGCTGATTAGATTCTGAAGCCCGATGTCGCCGAGCGGGCCGCCGCCTTCCTCGTCCCACTTCTTGGTATAGAACTGGAAGGCGAGCGCCCGCCGGCCTTCGGCCGTGCTCTTCGCCTCCTGCTTCTCCTCGGTGTCGTCGGGATCGGTCCAGCCCTCGCCGGGACCGAATTCTCGCAGCTGGATCGGATTGCCGTCGGCGTCCTGCTGGACGAGCCGGATCTCGCCGCGGCCGTGCATCTCGACGAACTTGTGTTCGAGCAGCGGGAATTCCTTGGCTCCCGACGGCTTGAACATCATGACGTTGTGGTTTTCCCAGCGATCGAACCGGATCAGCCCCTTGGTCGGGTGCTGAAACAGGTCGCCCTTCTTGACGTCGATCGTGGACATTCGCGTCTCCGCTGCAGTGGTTAAGCGATCACTCGGAGCGCGCGTCGCTGTCCGGCGCGCCGTTCGGATGGGCCGCGTCCGACAGGATCTCGGTCGGGCATCCCGAGGCGTTCCACTCCGTCTCATGGACGGCCTGCCGCAGCGCGAGCAGCGCGCTCTCGATGCTGAGCGGCTCGAAACCGACGTGGTGACCGAGCGGCATTCTCGTCGCGAGGTCGAAGAACACGGTGAGATGCGGACGGAGCGACGGCATCGAGGCCTTGGCCTCCTGCGAGAGGGCGTCGACAGCGGTGGCGTCGAAGCAAACTGCGGACGTCGGACGGGACACGGACATTTGGGGTCTCCTCACTTGGCGGTCTGAATGGCGGCGTTCTCGGTCAGCGTGACCGGGGTCTGCTGGGTGATGCGAAGATCGATGTCGACGCGCACGTGGCGGCGCACGATCAGCGCGCGCAGGCGCGCGGCGCCGTTCGGGCTCCAGGGATCGTCGGTGCGGCTGAGCGCGGCGACGGCGTCGCCCCAGGTCATCTTGGCGCCGCAGCGCCGGGCAGCCTCGCCGAGGCGGAGGTAGTCTTCGGCCGTGACGGCCGTGAAGCGATCCATCCGGATCTGCTGCGCGTTGGCGAGCGCGTGGCCCTCGGCGAACTTCTTCTCGGCGACGACGACGCGGAATTTCCAGCCGCGAAGCCGGCAGACAGAACGGGCGAGCCACAGCTTGAAGCGATAGAAAGGGTCGCGCTTGAGGTCCCTCTTGGTCTTCTTGATCTCGACGATTTCGATCTCGCCGCCCTCGAGGGAGAGCTCGAAGTCCGGCAGGTACTGCAGGATGCTGCCGTCGCTCATCAGGAATTCGAACCGGAACGGCTGGGCCAGGTAGTTGCGGACCTCCCAGCGGACCTCGCAGATCCACATGAACTGGCGCTCGGCGATGGACTCCCATCCGAACGTCCGGCCGGCCTTCAGCGAGTTGAAGTTGCCGGTCGGCTTGCCGACGACGGCGGCGACGATGGTCCGCAGCGGCCCGCCTCCCTTGGCGCGGACGATGCGGACGGCTTCGAGCTTGGGGCGCTTCTTCGACATTGCTGCTGCGGACCAGCCGAGTTCCGGGCAAAGCTCCGCCGTTCGCCGGGAAAGGTTTCCCGGCGGTGACGGTGAATTGCTGGGGATCTGGGAGAAATCCGGAGGCGAGCAGACTTGCCTTCCCCGCGTCGAGATGCTCGACTGCGGGTCTCAGTGAGGCGGTCTGCTCGCTCCCGGGTTCTCCCAGGTTCGACTTACCCCTGACGAAGGGCGGCTCCGTTGACGCGGGGTCGCCTTTTTCGTTTGGACCTGGCGGGGTCGTCCGTCTCCTTTCCGGTTGGGTCCTGGGTTGCGTCTACGGGCGCGAAACTGACGATCGCGATCGCCAGGCGCAATGGGAATCTCGGCCGGATTCAACCAAGCAGTTGTATTCGCGAAAAAGGCGATCGTAGATTGGGCGGGGCCGCCGGCGCTTCCGACGGCGGCGGACGGCGCCCGATTCCGGACCTCCCGCACGCCCGAAATAGGATTTGCGGTTTGCAGGGCGCGCTCGAAGGGAATCCGCGCTGCAAGGCCGCGGAATCGAAACTTCCTCGTCGGAAGCCTGAAATTCGAATCCTTGGAATCCCGACCGGGTCGGACTCCGCCGCGCGGGCGGAGCGGCCGGCTCGGTTCGCGCCGCGACACCCTCTCGGTGGCCCTCGAAATCGGATTCTCGCGGGCCCCGACGACGCTGTGGAAAACTCCGGCGGCCGGCCGCTCGGCGACCGATTTTTCGTGCCCGGACCCCCGAAAAAACCGTTCGTTGCGCTCCCGTTCGGGGGGCGGGGCGCCGGTTCCGGACCGGTCCGGAGCGACGTAGGCGACCCCCGGATTTCCGGATGGGACGCCCGTGACGTTGCCCCTGCCGGTTGGTTGATGGAGCCACATGCTCTGCTATTCCGATGCCTTGGACGTCCAGTCGGCCTTCATGGCCTCCGCGCAGGCGCGCTGCAGAAGAGCCCAGACGCGCTGCCGACGGTCATGGGCGAGGACCCGGAATTCGGCGATGCCGGCCGGCGTGCCGATCAGCGGGTTGGCCGTCTCCATGGCGATGATCCGGTAATCGCTCAGATCCGCCAGGTTGCTGTCGTTGCCGATGTGCATCGTCCCGAGCGGACGCCGCAGCGCCCCGAGGCCTGCCGGCCACAATTCGATCGTCACGACGAGCATGGCTGCTCCTTCACGAAGTCGCGGTGGAGGCGCAGCGCGGCGGCGGCCGCGGCAAGCCGCTGCACGATCCGTTGCGGGCCGGCGCCGGGGCGGAACGCCGCGACGACGTCGTCGAGGTCGAGGTCGGTCGCGATGGAATCGTCGAACTCCCCGGGCGTGCGCCTGGCGAAGCGGGTGATGGCGGCCTTCAGCACGGCGCCGTTGGGAGGCGGGATCCGGATCGTCATGTCGGCGGCGCCGATCAGAGATCGGGGAAGCAGGCCGAGGTCGGCGGTAATGCCCACGACGGACTGGCCGGCCGACAAGGCGAGCGAGATCGAGGCGGAGCTGGTGGCGAAACCCCGTTCGCCCGCAGTGGGGCCGTGCCGGGTCTGCTGGAGCCACCGTTCGCCGAAAGCGCACCGGAAGTAGAGCGAGACGGGCATGACCCAGACCGGGCTCGGCACATGGACGATTGCGCATAGCGCCTGGTTATGGCGAAGCCGGCGGCGCTGGTCCGTCGTGGTCGCGGCGTCGAAGGCCGCTCCGACCACGGCCGTCACTGCTTCCGGGCGGTCGCCTGGCGGCGCCGCCTCCTCCTCGGGGTCGAGCTCGAAGTTTCCCTCGATCTCGGGCTCGTCGTCCTCGAACCTGCCGAGCTCTCGGTCGTAGACGCTGTCGATCAGGACCGTGCCCTGGGGCTTCGCGCCTTTCGGGGTCATGCGGATGACGGTGCCGGAGGAGCGACCTCGTGTAGGTTTTTTCATGTGCGGGATCTCACTTGAGTGGTTGGACCGAGCGGTCCGGACATCAGATCGAGTTCGAGGAGGTCGGCACACGCGAGCGACATCACCCCCGGCGTCGGATCGGCGTCGCTGCTGACCATCTCGAGCAGGCGGCCGAGCTCCATCGGCCCCTCATCGGCCAAGGTCTTGAGGATGCGCAGACGCAGCGGGAGGGCGAAGGGCTTGTCCTTGTAGGACCAGACCAGGCTGGCGTTGGACCGGCGCGGCTCGGTCCGCAGGTCCTCGGCCGTGACGACGAACTGCGGGAGGCCGAGCTGGCGCAGCGCGATCTGGACAAGGCCCTCTTCGTCGAGGTGGCGGACCCGGCGGGCGGGGACGACGTCGAGAACGAAGCGCCCGTCGTCCTTACCGACAATGACGGCGTCGACGTCTACTTGCGCGGCCCCAGCAGGCGCCGACGGAACGTGAAGGATCGTCCGGACCGCCGGATCGAGCGAGGCCTGGACGAGAGCCGCGCGCAAAGCAGGGTGTCGCGCAGGGACCGGGGCCGGAGTCTTGGCGGAGCTGAAGAGGTCGGGGCGGTTGGAGAACATGACGAAGCATCCGAAACCATGGGAAGGGCGGGGCGGGTCTCGGGGTGTTTCTGGTCGGCGTCGGTCATGGTCGGCCCTTTCAGATCTCGATGATGAGCTTCTCGTTGAAGTCTTGATTTTCCCAGGTCTTCTCGCCGGGCGGCCACGGGCCATACCCTTTTGCGTTGCTCACGGCGCGGGTCTGACCGATCACGGCGTCGAAGGACTCATGGGTATGCGCGAAGACCCATAGGTCTGCGGGCCGCAACGCGCCTCGGCCGTCGTCCGGCTCCGGCACCATCAGTCGCGTCAGATCGCTGCGGTAGGCCGGATCCAGGGCGTGGTCGCTCCCCGGCCGCGGCGCTTCAGAAATCTGTCGCACCGGCGCATGATGCGTGGCGACGACCAGGCGGTCCTCGCCGCGCTGCTTGCGCATCTCCTCCTTCAAAAACGCTACCGACTTGAAGTGTCGCGTGAGCGCGTGATGCGGTAGGAAGCGTTGCCGGTAGTGGTTGATCCGGATCTTCTTGTGGTCATTGATGCGCTCGCCAGCGATGGCCATGGCGCCCTGCGGGTCGCCGTGCAGGGCGAAGTCGGTCCAAAGGGTCGCGCTTGCGAAAATGACGTCGCCGATGCGGACGCTCTCGTTTTCGAGCACGTGCACGTTGGTGCCGGCGGCGGCTTCCTTGGCCTTCTCGAGTGTGCGGTCGATGTCCTCGCCATAGGCTTCGTGGTTGCCCATGACGTAGATCACGTGCCGGTCCGGCACGCGCTCTAGCAGCCACTTCACACCGCGCTCGGCCTTCGGGACGAGGTCGCCGGCGATGATCAGCACGTCGAAACCTGGACGCTGCTCCGCCGTCGGCAGGTCCCAGCCGCGGGTCAATTCGAGGTGGAGATCGGACATGATCCACAAGCGCATGTCAGCCCTCCTGCTTCGAGGGCGGCGGTACCTCGGTCAGTGTGTCGGTCTCGCGGTCGTAGGTCGCGAAGTACATGTCGGCATGGCCGCGCCATCTGCGCAGCCGGCGCACGTTCTCGAAGCCGCGTCCGTAGCGGGACGGGACCGGCTCGCCGGCGGCGTCTTCGGGGCAGCGGGTTTCGCGCCAGCCCCGGTTGTTGTATAGGCGGCCTTCGCCGCCGCAGATCTCGCACGTGCAGGCCGACCTGGCGACGGCGAGATTTACGGCATGGCCGATCTCGGTCTCCGTATCCTCGGAAGCGTCGCCGTCCCAGACGGCCCGCAGGATGCCCATTTTCTGCTTGATTTGGACGAACTCGAAAGTCTCGCCATCGCGCAACGCGCCTTTGACCCGGCCGCAGAGGCGCTCGATGATGTCCTGCCATCCGCGGCCGCAGAAAGGGTATCCGAACGATCTGATGGGCTCGCCGGCATTTATAGTGAAGAGGCGCCGACGGCGCCGCATGAGGTCGACGCCCCAATCCTCCGTCGCCATTTCAATGTCCCTCCTGGGCCAAGCGCCGGCGCAGCGTCTGGCGGCCGCCTTCGACGACAAGCTCCATGACGTGGATGTCCCCGCCGGGTTGCGGCGCGATCGGCCGCAGGCCCTCGGCATGCGCCTCGCAGCGGGTAGTCAGCCAGGCCGGACAGAGAGTGGGCGAGCCTTCGGCGCTGGGCGCGTCGCCGACCGGGTGGAAGAGGTCGGGGTAGGTCCCAATCAGCCCGATACGCCAAACGTGGATGACGCCCGACATTCAGGCCTCCACCACGATGGTGCTCGGACCCAGTGGAACATCGTGCAGATGTAGCTGCACGAGATTCTCGCAGGCGAGCGCACAGACGGCTGCAACAACATCGCAATCAAGACGAACTCGGTTCTCCAGCTCCACAATGCGTTGGGGGCCTGCCTGGAGAGCTACGGAAAGCTTTAGTCTGTCGGCGAGCGATACGCGCTCGCGTGCGTGCGCCCAGACGTTTCGCGCGTTCGAATACTTCGGCTCACTAAAAATGTCTCGCGCATCTCGCTCGAGCAACTGCAAGCCAAAGCGACGCAGGACGAATTTGTGACGGGCGTCGTCCTCTTCGCTGTATTCGGGGCGGACCTCTTGGGCACGGAGGAGAAACGCACCGATTTCCGTTCGAAGCACAACACCCGCGAGCGAGACCCGTGGACATCCCAGCAGGGGACCGTCTCGATATTGGATTTCTTGGACGGAAGAATCCAAGCAAGCTTGTTCCAACGCGTGACGAAGAAGAACATCGTGCGCCGGTACGGCAACTAGGCCTCGGCACTTTGGAGATCTCAAGAGCGACGGCCGAGGATCGCGATGGGAAGACGTTGAGACTCGAATAAGCATGATCGAAACCTGAAGAAGCCAGACTCTGGCCGACCGAAGTCAGCACGCGCCTTGTCGCTCAATGTCGGCAGGTCCCAGTCTTCTCGCTGTCTCTGGATCTGGACCTGATGCTCGGAGCGCAACCACTCCTCATGTCCGCTATACAGTACATTCTGGTTTTCGAAAAGCTTCCTTTCGGGCCTATCGGAAGATTGTGCAGCTTGAGGGATGTATCTTTCGATGCAGGTTCAGCGATCGAGAACCAGCAATTCGGACGGCTCCACCTTAAGAGCCGCCGCGATGCGGACGATGGTGTCCAGAGTGGGATTTGCCTGTCCTCGCTCGACCTCGATCACCGAGGCGCGGCGGATACCCGCCTCGCCGGCCAAGTCGGCCTGGGTCAGCTTAAGGGAGCGCCGAAGGTTCCTGACCTTCTGCCCGAGGGCTGCTCTGACCCGCTTTTGGGTTTTCGCCAAGGACTCAGATACCGCCATGGCTTCCCCGTAAATCCTCGCCTCTTTCGTGCAGCAAACACGTCAAGACCGAAAAAAGACGATCATCCATGCCACGGCGCTGTCGCGCGCGCCATAGCGAACTGTTCGTCTTCAAGGAATCGAACGCTGCCCTTTTCGAAGATGCGAAGCCGTTCCCGTCCATTGTCGCAATCAAATTGAAACGGGTTTTTCCGAAATTCGACGCCGCGATCTTTTCCGGATCGATTTCAGCCAGCGCCGCATTTCAGGTCCGCGCACTGCTCCAGCGCTGTCTTACTGTTTAGCAGCGCAGAGGAGGTGGATTCACCGCCTCTATCGAAAGTGCAAAGCAGCACCTCTTGCGCGCTAACGATACGGGAAGCATTCTCGAGACCGAGAGTGCCGTGGAGCCATAAATGACTGTGACAGCTTCGATACTGTATAACCTTGTCGAATGCCCGCAGCGTGTTGCTTTGGACGCGTTCGGCGACGTCGTGAAGCGAGATCAGGTCAGTCCTTTCGTCCGGTTGCTCTGGGAGCGGGGCAGTTTGTTCGAGCAGGAAACGATGTCCAACTTGCAGATCCCCTTTCTCGATCTTTCGGCCGCCAACGATGCAGACCGTGAGCGGCTCACGCTTGATGCTATGAGCAAGGGCGAGCCGCTGATCTACGGAGGATGCATAAGAGCCGCTGATCTGTTTGGTAAGCCAGACTTTTTGCGCAAAGAAGTCGGTGGCTACGTCCCAGGCGACATCAAGTCAGGGCGCGGCAAGGAGGGGGGAGATGACGATCATGACGGCAGGCCGAAGCGCCACTACGCCGTCCAGCTCGGGTTATACGTCGACATCCTTGAGCGACTAAATTTTTCGGCGGGACGTCGGGCGTTCGTCTTGGATATTCATGGGGATGAAGTCACGTACGATTTCAGCGACCTTTCCAGTCAAGACCTTTGGGGTGACTACGAAAATACGCTCGCCGAAGCGCGATCGATACTGGCGCGGCAAATCGTCCCGCTCCCCGGCTATGCCAGCTCCTGCAAACTTTGTCATTGGTACAGTTTTTGTATCCAACAGCTCGTCTCGGCGGACGATCTGACGTTGATCCCATTTCTTCGACGGTCAGATCGCGACACGATGAATGATCAGATACCCACGATCGCATCTTTAGCGACGATTAATCCCGAAGCGTTCATCAAGGGCAAGAAGACCTCATTCGCCGGGGTCGGGGCGGATCGCTTCCGCGCTTTGCAGGCGCGCGCCGTCATGCTGAAAGCATCTTCGCCGAGGCCCTATTTGCGCACACCGATAAGACTTGACCGCTTCTCTGTCGAGCTATTCTTCGATATCGAAGTCGATCCGCTGCGCGGAGTTTGCTACCTGCATGGATTTATCGAGCGGAAGAATGGGGACAACGACACTGAGCGTTTCGTTTCATTCTTTGCTGACGAGCCAACGCCGAAAGCAGAGCGCGAGACTTTCGCCGCAGCCCTCGACTATTTTGCCTCTCGGGAAGGCGCTGCGATATATTATTACAGCAAGTATGAACGGACAATCTACCGGAAGCTCCAGCAGAAGTACCCGGACATCTGCACACCTGAGGACATAGAACAGTTGTTCGACCCACGGAGAGCGATTGATCTTTACGGAGATGTCGTTCTGAAAGCGACAGAATGGCCCACCAGAGATCATTCGATCAAAACCTTGGCCAAATTTTTGGGTTTTGAATGGAGGGACACGCATCCCTCGGGAGCCGCTTCCGTCGAATGGTTCGACCGCTGGTGTCGGGGACGAAATCCGGTTATCCGGCAACGTATACTCGATTACAATGAAGACGATTGTCGCGCCACCCGGGTGCTGCTGGAAGGAATCAGAGAACTTACTGATTGACGCCGATAGGCGCTCGGTCCGGAACCTAGACAGCCGCCTGAATCCATCCCTTTGGCGTGCGTTTGCCTAAGGCCAAGCGGCCGACGAACAAGCCTTCGTCAATCGAGTATAGCAAACCGGCGTGTTGAACTCGCAAGCCCAGCAGTGTGCGAACCTCAGAACATAGGGCCAGATGCCGCCTATCCGGCGAACTGAGGGCGGATACCACACGGCAGCGACCTCCGTGCAAGGCGTCGGATGCCTTTAGGGCGATCTCGGTCCAGCGATCTGATGCGTCCGTCGTGTGGCGGATCCCATGCAGCAAATCACCCAGCGGCTGAAGATAGGGACTGCCGCCGGGGGCGGCGAAGTCGACGTGGAAGGAAATTCCGGTAATGCTGCAGACCCTAAGATCGTCCGGGTGCGATCTGCGCCCGCTCCACATACAGGGTCTAGCTTCGCTTGGAGCACAGTATTTGCCCCCGGCCGAACGGATCGCTAGTTGATGCTGGATGCGAGCGCCAGAAACGCTGCTGACAACAAGTAACCTTCTCAGCACGCGAGAATCCGCAACCGCGCAGCGTTCAAGCTCGGATGGTAAGACGGCTTTCCCGGTGACGCTGCAGCGCTCGAGGACGCCGGGCCGAACGAACCTCCCGGTGATTTCGCACCGTTCAGCCTCTTGTTTTGTTATCGGTTGCCGCGTCTCATGACAAAGCAGAAACTCCTCCTTGTGGCCCGTTTGATCAGATACCACTGACTTCGATTTCTGATCGCGACGATAGGGTTTGCCCGAGATGTCGCTGATGGCCAATTCGCTCTTCAGTACATCGATGCCAGTGAAATCGCACCGACCGAGTTGCTCTGGTTCCGCGCGTTTACCCGTCAGACTACAGGTCTTGAGAAGCAAACTCGCGACAGGATTTCCTGTAACCGCGGAGAGTTCCGCTTCGTCCGTCAGGACGAGTTTGCCGCTTAGGCTGCAGCGCAGCGCGTGGTCCGGGAGCGCCATTCGGCCGCTGACTTCTGAGGTGACGAGTAGGTGTCGTAAGACATCCACGCCCGTCATGGCGCAGTGGCCTAGGCATTCCTTCGGCGCGAACATGCCGCTGCTATCGCATCTGCCCAATTCCGGAGCGGAAAGGCAATCGCCCGTCCGCGGGATCACCGTCAAACGGCTCTCATAGTGCGGGCCTTTGTCGAACTTATAGTGCACCTCCGTGGTCAGCTCGCGATGAATGCCGCCCTCGAGCGCGACGACGGTTAGCTCGAGCCGCGGCGTGAAGTCGTCTTCCATCTTCTTGCGCTTCCGGGCGTCATCGCCAGCGGCAGCCATTTCCTGAACGCGCCGTTCGACATAGAAACGACAGAACTCGCCGATGCCCTGATCGCGACCCGCTGCATCGGCAAGGCGTTTGGTATCAATTCCGAGATGCTGAGCGTTCTCGATCGTATCTGTCAATTTATAGAGACCCGACCGGACGGCGTGTGCTCGGTGTTCGCCGGGCAAACATTCCACTTCGACGAGGCGTTCGTAGCTGTCGTGAGCCACAGTGGCCCGTACCCCGATAAGCGCCTTACCTTCGAAGCAGCGGCGCACCCCTTCCACCTTGGTCGTGACGGGCGATGCGCCGAAGCTGTTGATCCAATGACGCGAAATTTCATTCGCTTGGCCAACCGGGTCCTCGTCCAAATCCTCCACCTGATGAACGCCGGTGGCGATCATTCGGCTTACTAATCTCGAAAATGCGGCTGAACCGGGTGCGTACAAAGTGGCGCGGCGCTTGCGGTCGGCTTCTTCGAAACAAATCAATTCGCGTCCAGTGTCCTCTTCCACTAGAAAAAGGCCGCCCTCTTTAGGCGTCAGCGTCGCTCCAAGACTCTTGAGACCGGCGAGCGCGAACTCCCGCGACTCCATCGACCTCACGATCGGAGGAAGCTTCGGAGCTCGCGGTCCGACATATTCCGCACCATCCATGCTGCCGAGCATGTCGTTGATGTTAGCCTCTTCCGCTTCCAGCTTTTCCTTCGCGTCCAGAATGCTTTGTTCTGCCTGCTTCGTGGCTTTTTCGACGTCCTTACCAGCGAGCGCCGCCAGCACCAGCCGAAGGATCCTGTCCTCGAAATCCTCCCCCTCCTCGTCGTCTACGCCAGACGCCTCGAGAAGCGACTCGATGTCGCCGATGGCGTGCGCGGCCATCTGCAGCTTTTCCATCAAACGGCCGACGATATACTCTTCGAACGTTCCCTTCAGGGTGATGTTGAGGATACTGACGCTCGCATGTTCGGACGCCAGCCTCTGGATTCGGCCGATGCGCTGCTCGACTATCATCGGATTCCAGGGCAAGTCGAAATTCACAAGCACGTTGGCGACCTGCAAGTTCACGCCCTCTGAGCCCGCTTCGGTCGACACGATCACATGGCAGGCGGGCGGACTTTTCCAGAAGCGGGCGATGGTGTCTTGGTTACGCTGTCCTGAGTTGCCGTTGATGATTCCGACCTTGAGGCCTCGCGTTTCCAGGAAAGCTTGAATCGTCGTCTGCGTCTCGAGCCGGCCAGTGAACACCACCATGCGCCACCGCTCTGGATTTTGACGCATCAGTTGATCGATCAGTGCCCCGAGGCCGTTCAGCTTCGCGCTGGTGCCCATGCCATCGACGATGCTGCATACGGCGGCGGCCAACTCCCGTGGCACGGTTCCATTCCGAGCCATGTTGGTGAGTTGGGCCATCAGCGCATGAGGGCTGCTGGTGAGTGCCTGCAGAATTCCAATTTGAGCGAGCCGATTGAGCTTTTGAATCGGTTTGCTGATGACTCGGATAAGCTCGAGTTCGGCGACGGTCGGTTCGACCCGGTGAAGCTGGACGACTCGATCCGGGAAGTACAATTTCGCGTCGCCGCGCCGCACTCGAGACATGTAGCCATACACGATCGAGCGAAACTCTTCGCGAGCTTCAGTCTTGAGCTGACGAGCGGTATCGCGCTTATCGGCGATGAACTTGCGGGCGAACATGCCCTCGCTTCCGAACGGGTTTTGGTGACCTCGCGCGACCGTAAGGAGGTCGACGAGAGAATAGAGGTCCCACAACCGATTTTGGATCGGAGTGGCCGTGAGCATCAGAACGTAGCGAAAGCGCCTTTTTTCAAGAGCCTCTTTGAAGCGCAGAGCGACCTGTGGTGGTGGATCGACGCCATAGAGGTTTCGCAGCTTGTGTGCCTCGTCGAGCACCAACATTTGGAAACGATCTTCAGGAATCTTCTCGAGATGCAGGCGTGCCGAAGCATAGGTCGTTATCACCGCGCCAACATCGTCCGGCTCGGCGGTTATCAGCTCTCTGCCGGTTGCGATTTGAGCAGGGATATCGAATTTTGCCTGTAACTCCGCCTGCCATTGCGGTCCGAGGAGCTTTGGACACACGATGAGGATCTTGGAGATCCTTGTACGCGCGATAAGTTCGCTGGCGATCAATCCTGCGCTGATGGTTTTGCCCAAGCCAACGTCGTCGGCGAGCAATGTCACGGGTAGCCGGCGGCAGAACGTGATAAGATTAGAGACCTGATGGTGGTAGGGCTGTAGGTGGTTTTGCCATCGCTTTTCGGATTTCAGGTCTTTCCGCGTCTCGATGACGATTGGATCGGTCAAATCCCATTCGAGCGCCGCTCTGTACAGTTTGTATTCGTCCGAAAGGACGCTGCGACGCAAAATTTTCGTCTGAAATTCGGATGACGACGCCGACATTGCCCCAATCCAGCGCCTTGATGGTAGAGAAAGAACTCAGCATGCCGGTTTTGAGCGATTTCGGCAACCATTGCGAGTAGGACGATCGAGGGGAGCAGCCACCGCTCCTTCTTCGCCGTTTTCCGAAGGTGACCTTTGTGATGCCATCCTGAGAATATCGAGCGTCACGGCACGCCGACCGTGGGATCCGTCGCCCGGACCGCGCCGGAGAACCTGGCGGGATCGACGCCCTTCACCGCCGCCCACGATGCCAAGTTTACCGGACGATAGGACTCGTCGGCCCGCCAGCGGTCGAAGACCGAACCGTCGACGGTTTCGTTGATGCGGGAGGTCGTGGCCTGCGCTCCTTTGTCCGGCGGCAAGCCGACGGGCCGGTAGAACGGTGGCGAGACGAAGCGATAGAGGCCCCAAGCGAACTCGCGGTAAGAATCCGTGACGGGCGGCGCGACCTGCGAGAGGTCGAGCGCGACTTCGTTACGGAAGATCAGCCCCAAACTGGCCGCCTTTTCCATCAGCCACTTCAGCGGTCGCTGCGCCAAGGGGTCGCTCGCGTATCCGCCGCCGACGTTGGCATGTGCGCCGACGAACCAGCGCTGCTCGACCTTGTCGATTTGCCGTTCGGCGGCTCCTTCGTGCCCGGTCCTATCGGTTCTGGTCCAGAATGTGGGTTCGAAATTCTTCCGGTGCTCGTCAAGCGCCAACGCATGGAAGGCGTACTCGTTGTCGAGTCGCAGATGCGTGTCGAGAAACCGATATTTGCGGACCTTGGCCGCCATGCTCCACATGGGGAGGCCGAGCGAACCGACCGTGTCCCACACGCCGACGAACTTGACCTTGGTGGGCCGCGAATAGGAAGTCAGCCAGCGCTCCTCGAGCGAGGCATCGGCCGGTAGCGGCTTGCCTAAAAGCGACCTGATCGTCGGGGCTTCGTAGACGCGATAGCGCGCGTAGAGTTGCTCGATCGACAGCGGCGCGCCTAGCCTGAGGACACCGCACTTGCAGATCAAGCCCGAGAGGCTGCGCGCGGTATACGCGCCGCGGCTGAAGCCGAAGATGAAGATCTCGTCGCCGTCGTCGAAATTCTGGATCAGCCACGTGTAGGCTTCGATAATCTCGTCGTCGATGCCCCACCCGGTGACGCCGCCTCGCGCCGTTTCGCCGCGCCGGGTGCCGACCCCCTGCGAATAGTAGACGCGCTGGTCGGCGGTCTCGGCGGTCAGGGACTTCAGCCTCCAGACGTTCGTGTTGTTGTTCAGCGTGTTCCAAGTACCGTCGAGAAAGATCGCGAGACGCTTCATGAGACCTCCCCGATAACGACCTAAGAAAATCGCGCCCGGCACGACGCCATCGTGGCTTGCGCCGTCGAGCGCGTCGACCGAGCTCGTCGGTGACTAAGCGGCGAATCAAGTCGGCCCAGGCGATCGAGCAGACCAAGAGTCAACGAAAAAAACGTCTATTCCCGCGGGAAAGTACGCTTACCGAACCTTGCCGAACGACCGCGTCGCCACCACGTTTGCAACCGCCAATTTTATTTATTCCTACAAGATTCGAGAAGATGCAATGGACCCGCGTATCACCTATTTCCCTGTCGGCAACGGCGATTGCTCGTTGATCACCCTCAGCGACAACACCCAGATCATCATCGACTGCAACACCACTCAGGAAGCCAGTGACGAGGACGATCCCAGCCGCTACGACGTTCATCAGCATCTGCTCGATTTCGGCAAGAAGCTCGACGGCGAGATCCCCCACGTCGACGTCTTCATCCTGACCCACGCCGATCAGGATCACTGCCGCGGGTTCGATACCATGTTCTACACAGGAGACCCGGCCAAATACACGGTGAAGCACTCCAAGGAAGACCTGATCCTCATCGACGAGCTGTGGTTCACCCACCGTATCTTCGCGAACCACGAAGGCGAGCTGTCGAAGTGGGCGAAGGCGTTCAAGAAGGAAGCGCAGCGCCGCATCGATCTCCATCTCGCGAAATCGCCCGCGCGCAACAATGCGGGCAACCGCATCCGCGTCGTCGGCCACAGCAACAACCCGGCCTACCAGGGGCTCGGCGATCTGGTCGTCACGCCGGGCAACTACATCGACGTCATTGACCGGAAGACGAAGAAGGACTTCCGCTTCTTCGTCCATGCGCCGTTCCGCAAGGAGGTCGACGACAAGCTGGCCGATCGCAACGACACCAGCGTGGTGCTACAGGCTTGCTTCGATGTCGGCGCGACAAAGCACGCCGGGCTCGCCATGTTCGGCGGGGATGCCGGCGCGGCGATCTGGTCGAAGATCCTCGAGCTCAGCGACGACGACAAGCTGGCGTTCGATCTCTTTCTCGCGCCGCACCACTGTTCGTGGACGTTCTTCAGCGAGCAAGAGTACAAGTACAACAAGGTGCCGGCCGAGGACTCCCTCGCGATCCTCGGCAAGGGTCTCGACGGCGCCCGCGTGATCGCGTCGTGCAAGGCGATCAAGGACGACGACGATAATCCTCCGCATTTTGCGGCCAAGGAGGAGTACGAAGAGGCGGTCGGGGAGGATAGCTTCGTCAGCCTGTCCGAGGTGAGGGACCCGATGCGCCCGCTGCCGACCACCTTCGAAATCAGCGAGAGCGGCCCGGTGCTGCTCGATCCCGAGGACGTCGGCTACGTGGACGATGCGGTCAAGAAGGTCGCGAGCACTCCGCAGACCTATGGGTGAACTGCATTCTTCTCCGCAAGCCAAGGAGGACGAGGAGAAGCTGTCGCCGGCGATAAGAGCGGCCGTCGCGGACTTGCGCGCGAAGTTCACCGACACCGACGTCCCTGTCCTCTACTGGAACGCCAATTACGCCGCCGTGCCGCTGACGGTGAATGTCGAGCTGCCGAGCCGCGGGCCGGTCGGCGGCGTCGATATCCGCAAGCGCGAACCGATCGTCCTGTTGTTCCACAAGGTCTCTTTCCCGTACGTGGCGCCGTTGGTCTACTCGGACCGGACCGACTTCTCGAAGACCGCGTTTCCGCACCTCAACGTCACTGGGCCGAAGCTTCCGGCCTGGTTCTGTCTACATCGTGGCTCGATCGACACTTGGTTCGCCGAGCACACCGTCGTCGACTTGGTGGAACGCGCCCGCGGCTGGCTTCGCGATGCCGCCCGCAACCGGCTCGTGCCCGAGGGAGACGGTTTCGAACCGACCCGAGCGGTCGACAAGCTCGGTACTTTCTATTACCCACCCGGCGACAATCTCGACCACATCCTGGAGCACTGGAAGACCAACGGCGGTGCGGCCGGTTACGTCGTGATTTCGTTCGATCTGCTCGACGACGAGACCATGGCTGAGGTCGGCGCCTCCGGCTACGCGGTGCGGCAGGTCTCGCCCATTCCGCCCGACGCCTACGATGCGCAGAAGTCGCTGGCGACCGCGATCAATGTGCTGCAGCAGAAGCCTCAATTCAAAGGTCTCTTTCAACGCAGGCTGTTCGGTCTGCTGGTTTGGGCGGCCGAGAGCAAAGTATCGAGCAAACATTTTGGCGAGCTTCCCCAAACGCTCGGCGAGCTCGAGACGTGGGCAGGCGATCTCGGAATCCCGCTCACACAGGCCCTTGCCGATTACCTGTCTCACGATCTTCAAATTCTCGCCGGCGTGCCGATCGTGCTGGCGGTCAGGCGTCCAGGGCAAGTTCTCAGCACGAATTCCGACATCGAGCTCCTGAACTTCCTGATCTTGGCCGGCGGCGACCATTGGCCGAAAGACGACGCCTGGGACCTCGCTGCGACCGTCGACCTGTCCGATCATCGCACGCCCCTCACGCCGGATTTCGCGCGACAAGTCTCGGCCCTTCCGGCCGACGGAGCGGCGCAGCCGACGGTCGTCTTCGGCGCCGGCGCGCTCGGCTCGAAGGTCGCAACACATCTGGCCCGCAGCGGCAGCGTGGCGCTGAAGATCGTCGACAACGCCAAGATCGCGCCTCACAATCTGGTTCGGCATGCTCTCGGCGGCCGTGCCATCGGCCTGTCGAAGGCAGAAGCACTGAAGGACGAACTGATCAAGCTCTATCCCGGCCAGACCGACCTTCCCGCCGAGGGAGTGAACGGGTCCGCGCTTAATCTTCTGCGCAAGCCGGACTTCTTTGAGGGATACGCCAATCTCGTCGACATGACGGCCTCGAACATCGTGTTCAACGTGCTGCGCGATGCGGACCTTCCGGCCGCGGTCCGCGTCCACCGCGCGGAGATCGCGCATCGCGGAAGACTGGGACTGCTGTCCATCGAAGGACAGGGCCGCAACCCGCGGATCGACGACCTGCAGACGCTCATCTACGATTCCGCGATCGAGGACGATACCGTCGCCGCCTGGCTCGAGGAGGTAAAGGCGACGCGCGACGACCGCGTGGGGTCGGGCGGTCTCGAGGACATCCAGATCGGGCTCAGTTGCAGTTCGGCGACCATGCGGCTGGCGGACGAGGTGGTCTCCTTCCATGCAGCAGCGGTGACGCGACGGCTCCGCCCGTACCTGGCCAAAGATGGTCCATCCCGCACCGAGGGCGCCGTCTACAGAAGCTTTCTTGGTGACGACGGGGACAGCAGGGCATCGACGCAGACGTTCGCGCCTACCGTCGTGCTCGAAGCCGATGCCGGTTGGCAGATCCGGATCGCGGCCAGCGCCGCCGAGACAATGTCGATGCTATTGCGAAAGCACAGCCCGAGCGAGACCGGTGGAATTCTCGTCGGGCGCATCGCCGCGCCGAGAAAGACGATCTACGTGACCCGCCTGGTGCCCGCCCCGCCAGACAGCCGCGGCACGCCATGGGTCTTCACACGCGGTACCGAGAAGCTCCCCGAAGCGCTGGAAAATGTCCAACGGAGAACCGGCGGACTGCTGACGTACGTCGGCGAGTGGCACACCCACCCGATGGGCGGTTCGGATCTAAGCGACACCGACAAGGGTGCGGTGATCAGCCTGAGATCGATTCTCGATCACGCCGGCATGCCGACCTTGGTCACGATCGCGACGCCGGACGAAATCCGTCCTCACCTCTTCGAGCCGACAAGTCCCCCGGTCATCCTCAATCCGCCTCGGCGAAGGTTCGGCATCATCCGCGTGCTCCTCGGTTGGCGGTAGAGGTCGCGGGCTTCCCGGCCTTCTGAGCCAGCACGGTACAAACGAACCTGACACCGTAGGTCGCGGCCGCGTGCCTGACGATGATCAGTTGAAGAAGCAGAATGCCGAGGTACACACCGAACGCCTTCCACGGGGCGACGAGAAACAGAGCCGCGATACCTAGCCCGATCAGAAACAACAGAGCCAAGCCCGTGTAGTCGCGCAGCAGCAGGAAATCGCGGTGCACCTGCTGCACCGACGGAACGTCCTGTAGTTCGAGATAAAAGCGGTACCAAAGACTGTTCTGATCCTTCGCCTCGGCGGGAACCTTGTTGCCGCAGGCCCGCTGCAGACGGGTGAAGTCGACCCGCGGGTCCGCCTTCGCGTGGACACTGAATGCCCGATGTCCGGGAAGCGCCTCATGCCAGCGCAGAAACACCAACCTATCCTTCATCGGCGAGCTCAACAGACCATTGGCAACCGTGGTGACGACGATGGCCAGACCTACCGGCAAAAGATTGGCCGCGCTGGCGACCGCAGCCTTCAGGCCCGACATCTGAAATGTCTCCCACTGGCACGCACCATAAAACACGGCGGCATTGACGGCGATGATCAGCCATAGCTGCCAACGGTTCTGATCCTTCAGCCTCTGCGATCCGCCCTTCTTCGCCATACCCGTCGGGTCCGCTCCCAAGTCCGCCATCCGCAATCATGTAGTGGCGGCGGCCGCATTGCACGCAATGGTCGCGGGCTTGCAAGCCACGAAATCCGCGCCATCCACAATGACACGACGTTCGTCGGACTCGACTATTTGTTCTCATTATGTTCTCATAATCGAATGACCGACCGACCCGCGAGCTGGCGCATGCCGACCCCCAAGCAGATCGACAAGATGGCTCTCGTCGGCAGAAACGTGCCGCCCAAGCGCGGATTGGCTCCGGACGCTGATCTGCCCCCGGAATACTGGCAGGCGCTCCTAGACGACCCTCGCGCCGACGGGGCCAATCCGGTCCCCCGTGCATCTGGACACGCGCTGCGGCTGGACGAAATTCCTCAGCATTTACTGAGGGTGAGTTGCCGCCGCTGCGGCCGGACCGTCGAGATCCAAAAGGCAGATGCCATCCGGCTGTATGGGCAGGTCGCGATCTGGCGGGATGTCGGGCAGCGCCTGCTAGACAACACGTGCACGATCCGGACGGGTCGCCATGAGGAAGACGGCTGCTGGCCGTCATACGACTGAAGGCGCCGGCGATGGCGCCCAAGCACCATCCGACTCCATTATCCGGAGGTGACCGCAAAGGCGCTCGCCAAGGAGCTTGGTCGCGCACGCGCAATGACAACGATCCTCGCTGGTCAGGCCGCCGAGGCCCGGGCCAAGGGGGAAGCGCTGATCCGCACCGCGGACAAGCTGCTATGCGAAAGCTGGAACGAGCGCATGTGGGCGGACGGCGAGCCGATAGATCCGTCGCCGACGATCGACCAAGCCGTCAACGGCGGCTACCCATGGATCGAAATCGAATGCTCGCGCTGCAAGACCAAGCGGGACGTCGACCTCGCCGCGCTGCGCCATCCGCCGACGACCTTCGTCCACGACCTGGCAAGCCGGCTTCGCTGCAGCAAATGCGCCAAGGCCAATCGCAGGCCCGCCGCCACGCTGCTACAATTGACGCAGCGCCCTCGCCAGGCCGCTCCGGAGACCTGACGATGTGCAATCTGTATTCAATCACCACCAACCAGGCCGCGATTAGCGCGCTGTTCCGTGTCGTCAACCGCTACGTCGGCAACTTGGCGCCGATGCCCGGCGTATTCCCGGACTACAAGGCACCAATCGTTCGCAATGGCGCCGAGGGCCGGGAGCTCGTTACCGCGCGGTGGGGCATGCCGTCCTCGAGTCAAGCTCTGCTGCAGGCGACCAAGAAGCGCGCTGCGAAACTGGAAGCGAAGGGCAAGAGCGTCGACTTCAAGGAGTTGCTCCGGATGGAGCCGGATTCCGGAACCACCAACATCCGCAACGTGAAGAGCAAGCACTGGACGCGCTGGCTGGGGCCGGAACACCGCTGCGTGGTCCCGTTCAACAGCTTCAGCGAGTTCAACAAGGCCGAGGGCGGCGACATCTGGTTCGCGCTCGACGAGACCCGCCCGCTGCTCTGCTTCGCCGGCCTTTGGACCAACTGGACGTCAGTCCGCAAAGTCAAGGAAGGCGAGACCACCAACGATCTCTATGCGTTCCTGACGACGGATCCCAACGCAGAGGTCGGCGCCATCCACCTGAAGGCGATGCCGGTGATCCTGACGACGCCCGAGGAGGTCGAGACTTGGATGACCGCGCCGGCGGGCGAAGCGCTCAAGCTGCAGCGGCCTCTTCCGGACGGCGCGCTCCGGATCGTCGCTCGGGGCGTGAAGGAAGACCCGGCGACGGCGTAGCTATCGCTTTATCCTCTCACCCGACCAATGGCATCGTTAAAGGCCGCGCCTCGAACATGGCCGTTCTTGAGAATCTAATATCGAGGAACGCGAGCGTACGACAGTCAAAGGGTCCGTCTGAGCTAAAGCCTTTGATGTTGGCGTTATAGTAGTGCCCCATTGAGGGCGCCGTCAGAAAGCCCTCGAAGGTCGCTGCCGGCATCGTACGCTTTTTCGGGTCACGCCCCGAGCCTGCATGCCGGCCTTGTCGGCGCGTCACTCAGCTGTGCATTCCTTCCCAGTCTTTGCGAAGGCCGGAGCCGCCTAGATGCTGCATACAACCGCAGCAACGATGAGACCATTACCGATCTTCATGTTCGTTCTCCTAGTTCCGTGGCCTGCTAATCCGCCAAAGTGGTCAACTCATCTCGTTGGGCAGTGATCGCGCGTACGCCGCGACTGAACCGCGGGCGTCCGGTGGTAAAAAAGCCGCTGCAGGTGGTCTTTGCGTCGCAGCGATCGCATTCTTCCACGAAGCCGTTTTTCCAGTCCGAGATCGATTGGAGGGCGTGCGGCCAAACAGACTTTGGAAGAACACACTTGGGAAGGTTGTACACCGACACGTTGACGCCAGCGGCGCTCAAGTGATCGACGGCCCTCGCAAGTCCGTCGCCATAGTCCACCGGATCCATCCAGAGCATGGCATCGTTTGCGATTGCAAAGCCCGTGTTTTCGAGGCCCATCAACGCGACGTGGTCGACGAACGGCAGATTGCGGGCAATCCACCGACCCGTGTCCTCGATGATCGGGGCGGTCAATGCATGCAAGACGACGCGGATTTCCACGCGCTGTCCCCGGTCCTTGAGCTTTAGAATGCCGAGGATCGTCTCGTCGAACGCACCCTTGGCCTGCACCACGTGATCATGGACATGATCGACCGAGGCATAGACCGGAATGGCCGCCATTAGGAACGGGTGGCCGATATCCTTCCAGGCATCGACGATCCGCGAGTCGGCGAACGCCCGGCCGTTGGTTAGCACCTGGATGGCGGTCGCCGGTAGCCGATCGCGGCACTCCTTCAGCACGGCGATGAAGTCTTCCCAATCCGACAGGGTCTCTCCGCCGGTGAACGTCAGCGCACCGGTCGCGGGGTCGATGAGAGGCAGGCTTTCCTTGATTTCGCTGAGTATCCACCGGTCATCGACATTTTTCGGTGGTTGCGAGCACATCAGGCAGTAATTGTTGCACCGTTCCGTGACGAGAAACGAGTTGTGCGCAGAATTCCGGCGATACAGTGTACGGAATTTCCTCGACGCATGATCGATGCCGATCACATCGCCGTCCGCGAGATAGTCATATTTCGGGGGGACGGCGACGAGCCGCCCTGTGAACGTACCGGGTAGATCGATTGAGCCGTCGGAGACGACAAGGATAGACGGCCACTCGGCTTCTATCGCGCGCCGGATGTCGTCTGGCGTTCTGGCGAGCGCGAAATCAGCCACGTGACGTTCGGCGGCACTGTCGACCGACCGGAGCCTGACGACCGATCGGGCCTTGTCCGAGGAAAATCCAGCGCTGCGCGAGGCTGTGCCATAGAGAGGAAGGGTCATGCGGCGGCCCATCGTCGCAAGATGGCAGCATCTTCCGGAGAGTTCTCCAGAATGTCCAACAGCAGGCCCATGATGCCTTTTTGGCGAGCGCAAAATGCCGACAGAGGCTTGATTCCCAAGGCGTCACCCTGCGTCGCGTGATGATAGACGGGGTCCGCGCCGCAGTGGCTCTCATACACACAGGTCGAGCATTCGGGCGCACACTGCGTCAGCGACGACGAAATCGCGCCGATCAGCTTGTCCGACAGAATGAGCGAATTGTAGCTGTCGTGTTCGACGTGACCGAGCCGGAAAGCGTCGTCACCGGTCTCGGCCAGCATCCTGCCTTCATCCGACGCGAAAACACTGCCGTCATAGTTGTAGACCAGTGCGCCAAGGCCGGCGCCGGCGGGGCTGCGCAAATCAACGTAGCCGATGGGTCGGTCCGAGAGCATCCGTGTGAGAAGCAGCGCCGCGTAGAACTCCCGGAACGGAGTGCCCTGTCGGTTGATCTCCAGGACCCGGCGCAACCCACGCTCATAGAAGGCAAGCCACTTCCGCGCGTCGTACTTGGCGAACTGCTTTGTTTTGATCGCAAATCCGAACGGGGAAAGCGGGCGCAAGAAGATGCCATCGAGCCCCAATTGGAGATATTCGTCGATGATTTCATCGACGCGATCGAGGCTCGCCTCCGTAGTGGTCATCAAGGCCCCGACCCTGTCGGGACCTAGAATCTCCCTCGCTCGCCGGATTCCAGCAACGGCTAGTTCATGACTATTTCCGCCGGGTCGAGGGCGATTCTTGTTGTGCAGGTCGGCAGGACCGTCGAGGGAGGTCGAGAGCAGGACGTCGTTCTCCTTGCAAAATTCGAGAACGGTGTTGTCCAACAAGGCCAGGTTCGAGGCGATGACGAAGTCGAGCTTCTTGCCGGACCGCTGCTTAGCAGCGGCAACGATCTTCCTGATCAGCGGAAAATTGAGAAGCGGCTCCCCGCCCTGAAACTCGATCTTGATCCGCGCAGTCGGGCTGGCGAACGCTATGTCAAGCGCACGCATCGCGGTCTGCTCGCTCATGTCGAAGCGCGAGCGGTCGGTGCTTTGACGCGAGACCTGGCAATAAGGGCAGGAGTGTTCGCACCGCAGCGTCACGACGAAAATATGGAGCGGGGTCGTCTGCTGCAGGAACGACATTCGGCTTCTCAGCCGAGCCGCCAAAAGCTGCCGTTGTGACTTCTGGTTCGTTCCGGTGACCAGATGAGCGGCATAGGCCTTTTCGTAGAGGCCGTCACCGGGTCGAATCTGTAAATCGACCAGCTTGTGCAGTTCAGCTTCGGTCAGGCGAATGAAATCGCCGACCAGGTTGGCGACGAGGTACTGGTTTACGCCGGCACGCTCAAAATTGAATGGGAACAACGAGAGATCTTCGGCTGCCGCGCCGAAGGCTTCAGGAGATGAAAACCGCGCCATGGGGCCCCCGGCTGGACGTTATCCGGCATCATTTTGGTTGGTGGCCAAGGCCCCGAACGCAAGTGCGAGGATGACATTCCGAACGCCGTCCGTTCTTGCGGCGACGCGAGCCCGCAGGTTTTCGTCGGCGACAAGGTTCAGAAACCGCTCCTTCAACTCGTCCGGACCGAGCACCGGGCCCTTTTGCGGATTGGCAGACGAAATCAAGCGGCATAGATAGTGGTCGCCCGCCCGGTGAACCTGGCAAGTCGCGGTTCCGATCAGGCGATACGCTGCCGCATCCAAAGCACTGAGGCTTTGGATGCTTGAATCGAAATCGACAGCTACCTCGACCGACGACGCCGCAGGAAGCTTAGCGGCTTGAGGCATGAGACGCATGTGAAGCATGCGACGCGTGGGAGCTATGCCCCGCGACGATAGTGCCATCGGGCTGCTTCGTCATGACAAACCCAAGAAGGTCTTCCCCCGCCTGATAGTAGGCATTTGGCTCAAGCTTGGTGACAGTGTTTTCGGCCGCTACCGCGCTTGTATCGCTGGCAACTGCGGTCTTGGCCTCAGCGACCTGAACCGACATTCCCGTGAGCGATGCGAGCGCCGCCCCAAGCGACAGCACAACTTTTGATTTCTCGGTCATATAGCCCCCTGCATCTAATTTGCTCAATGAATAGCCATCCTTACAACTTCCGAGGGCGCAAAGTCCATAGTTCTAATTGTCGATAAAGCATTCGGTCAGGATCGGCACTCCGCTACACCAACTCGGCACGGGATTGATAATGTTGCGGTTTTTTCTCCGAAAAGCTGCCAAGCGATGTGGCGTTTCGGACAGAACCGGTGGAAAAGCGCATCGTCTCGCGATTCCGATCCCTCGCGTGTTGGATGGGCGGAACGCAGGGCGGCCCTCAAGGATTCGTTGTGCGCACCCGGGAGTGATTTCGATGCAGAGAGAGCCAGGCATCCGGACGCTAGGCGACTGGGCCGTCTCCGTGCTGCAGAGAGAAACGCGGCGCGCGCGAAGCGATGCGCGAGCAGCGCAAGCTGCGCATCGTCTATCGTGATCCCAAGGGAGTTGGCGGCCTTCGTTGGCGGGGCTTCCTGGCCACCGCTCTACGTGAACCACGTCACCTCGGCACTGCCACATACTTGTCCGGCATCAGCCAAAGGCCGGCGTCGAGTGGCGGCTTGATGTCGAACATCTGCGCGCCGTTCCGGAAATGGAAGACCCTCCGGACGCGGTAGGCCGACGGGTTCTCCGGAGCCGTCTCGACCTGGTTGCGGGACAGCCAGAATCGGGTGCGAGCGTGCCCGTGCGTGGTCTTGATCTCGAGAAGCCGCTCCTCGCCGCTGTCCGGCTCGAAGGATCGGATATCGTAGCCCCGGTGGTCCTCGCCGCGATCGGAAGGCCAGTCCATCTCCTTCGCCAGATCTTTGCGTCCGGCTTGGCACAACCGGTCGAATTCGAACTTGAACACCATCTCCTCGCCGGCGCGCCCCAGCGAGCGGTTGAGCTTGTCCCTGGCCGCCGGGTCGTACTTGCCGATCAGCCGCCGGAGCGCCGGTTGACGGTCCTGCGGGCCCGAGTTCAAAACCGCTGGAGGCGGCACCAGCACAGGCCCTCCCGCCGACGTGAAGCGCGGTTGGACGACTGCCGGCTCCGTCAGGATCTTCGGATGTAGCCCTATCTGGGCCTCGACGACCTGCACCAAGGAGTCCTGGTAGTTGTGGGCCGGCAGCAGTCCCGGGATCCAGGCGATCCCGAGTTCCTCCAGGACCGCCGAGACGTTGCGGAGCTTCCACTCGATCGACTTCTCGGAGCGACCGACTTCCGGCGACAGGCGCCTGTACAGATCGGCCTTGTTGATCTTGTCGCCGGCGCGCTCACGCTCGAGCATCAGGAAATAGTTGGCGACCACGATGGCGACCTGCTCGGCCGTCCAGTCGGTCCCCTTAGCTCCCGGCGCTGCACCCTCGGCGTCCACTGATCGCGTTCCTTGCTTGCACCAGGAACCCTACCAGTCAGCAGCCGATCCGCAAATTCCGCAAAGACGCAATCGGGCACGTTCTGGAAGGGTTTCGCTCCTCGCCGCGCGCATCAGCTGCACGCCGGACTTCCCCCGAGATTCAGCCATTCCGCCTCTACTCGGCGCGTTGGGCGGGCGCCATCCGCGCAACGCGAGAAGCGTCCTGAAAGCGCCGGCAGTGAACGGCACCAGGCAGCGATGCTCCGCTTCAGCGAATTTCGAATGATGGTAACGAGTGCTAGGTAAGTGCTCGAACCCGAAACAGAATCGGCTTTCCACATTTAGTCAACTTGACAAAAATGGTTCTTCTTGCACCCACGATCGGCGTCACGGATATTCCGCCGACAATGAAATATCGGCGGGACACAGAGCGTGACCTTCACCATCTGGGACAACTACAGAGGCGAGTACCGGGGTTGCGATGAGCACGGTCGCCCACGCGAGTTCGAGAGCCGGGTCGCGGCCGAACGGGAACGAGAAAACTTCGTCGCAAACAAGGACCATCAGGACGATTGGCGCTGCCGACTGGACATCTATCAGGTCGATGCCAACCTGTGCTTTCACCTGCGGGGAAAATGGGAAGGTAATCACAGGCTCTACCTCTATCCAGTTCTGCTTCCGGTCTATTTCGAAGACGTTACGGCAGCGCACTGGCGCCTTTACGCGGACGACGGCAGCGAACTCGGACCGGGCTCGCAGGTCCGCACTTTCCGCGGAGAGCTCACCCAGCTCGTCCGACTGCTGCCGCCGCACAAACTCGCGTCCGGGGGCAAGGTCATTTGCCGAAATCGTCTCGGAGGCGAGGACCGATGGGGCGCGAGCGTGATCGGCGGGACGTACAGGTACTTGCCGCCTCCGAGCGATCTGAACGAGGCCGGGTTGCGTTGGGCGCGCTCGGGACGCTGGAAAGCGCCGCCTATGTTGACTCTGGCTTGAAGACCAGCGTCCCTGGTCGGACGGCGTCCCGAACTACGGCACCTTCATCGGAGCGTTTCTGTATTTCCGCTCTACCAGCACCGCCCGACGGAGCCCTTGGTTTCGGGCCGGCTTGGTTTTGTTCGCTTGCTCAGCGGCGCTGACTTGGTTGACGCGTCACGGATGGATCTTGCTAACTTCTCCTTGATCGCTTCGAACAACGTATCCTTTCCGGCGTAAACGCCCCCCGATGTCGGCGGAGGGAATCTGACGAGAGCCAGACGTAGCGGCCTGCCCTCAGTGGGGGAGGCAACAGCACATAGTCCTCAATCGCCCTATTCGCCGCATCCAGCCGCGGCTCCAGCTAGGCACGCAGCGTTGTGCACAGCGCGACGGAACACGTGGACAAGCCCCAGCCCTGCCGATCGCGAATCCCAGCCCCGTGCTAACCGCCCGGAACGAGCGAGGGGCGGAAGGATTCGTCCCCGCAGGAGCGATCTCGATGCTGATGACCAAGGAACGACGGCCGGCGATCCGGACGCTGCGCGGATGGGCGATCGCAGTCACGCAGGAGGCAGGCGCCATCCGCGAGTGCGAAGAACATGGCTGGATGCAGGACCGCGCCGACCCGCACGCGCGCCAGCGAGCCTTCGACGCCGCCCGTCAGGATCCGCCGGCCGGGATCTCCGCCGATGACGCCGTCGAGGAAGTCCGTGACGTGCTGGATTCGATCGGCGACACTTGCCCGGAGTGCCAGTCCACAGCCTAATTTAGTCCCGCGCGCGCCGCAGCGCTGCCTGAAGCCGCTCTCGTTCCTTTTCCCAGCGGTCGTCCTCTGCCCGAGACCGCTTCTCGATAGCTTCGGCTTCGGCCTGAAGGTCCGCCGCCCTCTTCGCATGTTCGCGCTCGGCCGTGTCCAGCGCCGCCTGCGCCTTCGCCGTCGCCTTCTCGCGCCGTTCGCGGTCCTTTTGCCTGGCGGCCTCCTCGCGCCGGCGCTCGGCTTCGCGCCGCTTCTGCTCCTTGTCGAAATCGGCGGCGGCTTTGCGGGCGGCCGCCTCGCTGATCTTGGGAGCCGTCCGCTTCGGCGGTTTCGACCGGCGCGTCTGCGGCCGGGTCCCGCTGTTGCCGGACCCGAGATCGGACGGCAGATCGGCATGCTCGCCGAAGCGACCGTTCGATCCGGCCGGCCGCTTGAGCACCACGCCAGGCTTGGACATGGTCGCGGCCACCACGTCCGGATCGTCCGTCTCCTTGGCGACGCCCTGGTGGAAGAGATTGCTGCCGGCGCCCCACGCCTCCAACGCGGCCTTCATCGAGGGCGCCGCGACCGCGAGATCGTAGAAGCCCAGCGAGGTCTGAAACGTCTTGAGCTTTCTGGCCATCAGCGTGCCGGTCGCGGACTGCCTAGCGCCGGCGCGCGACCCAGATGCCGAGCAGGAATGCGACGAAGAGCGACTGCAAGGGCGCCTTCACCGTGACCTCTCGCAGCCGCTCGGCCCAGCGCAACGCGACGTCCTGCGAAGGCTGCTGGAGAGGTCGCTGGCGCGCTCCGGAAATCCTATCGCTGCCATCCTGCTCGTCGACCAGCCCGGAGGCTTCCGTCATCGCCGAGGCTTCTTTCATGTCCATGCGGGTCACTCCTCCGAAGATATGGGCCCGGCTGCAACGGCCTCTAGCACATCCCGGTTCCCAAGGAAGAGGCAGCAGGCGGCTAAGCTTGCGGCCGGAAGGTCAGTTCAGCGCCAGTCGCGTCTTGAGGCGCGGCGTCATCCAATTCAGGAATGCTCGCAGCTTCATCGGTACGGGCTTTCTCGGAGAATAGACGATATGGACGGGAAGCGGCTCAGGTTCGAAGTCGTCGAGCACGATGGCAAGCGCTCCGGACTGCTTTGCCGCGTCCATCTTGTACGACATCACCCGTGTCAATCCGGCGCCCGCGATCGCGGCCAGCACGGCTGCTTCCGAGGTGTTGACGCACAGCCGCGACTTGATCGGGGCTACCTTGGCCCGACTGCCTCGCATGAAGCGCCAGACAGACGGCGCAACGCGATCGTCGATGGTGACGCAATCGTGGTCGGCCAGGTCGGCGAGCTGCCGCGGGCGGCCCCGAGCCCCGAGGTATGAAGGGCTTCCGCAAACGACGATGCGGATCGAACCGATCCGGGTCGCGATCATGCCGCTGTCGGGCAGCGCCCCGACCCGTATCGCAATATCGATATCCTCCTCCGTCGTATTCACTACGCGATCGGTCAACATCAGCCGCAGCGAGATCTCAGGGTAGGCCTGGAGGAACTCGATGGCCAACGGCACCAGATGCGTATGGCCGAGACCCCATGGCGCCGTCACGGCCAAGCCCCCTTTAGGAATTCGGTACTCCCCCGATACCTCCCGCTCGGCGTCGTCGACCTGCTCGATGATGCGCTTGCAGGCGTCGATATAAGACCGCCCGGCATCGGTCAGCGTCATCCGACGGGAGGTCCGCTGAAACAACTGGGCCTTCAGCCTGGATTCCAGTTCGGCGACTTTGCGGCTGACGGTGGCGACCGGAGATTTTAAGCGACGCGAAGCGGCCGAGATGCTGCCTGTCTCGGTCACGGCGATGATCACCGACATCGCCTCCAGGCGGTCCATGGAAGGCCTCACCTTTCCGAACTTTGGGAAGTTCCTTCTCGATCTTACGGGCTGCACAGCCGCGCTGCAACGCGGTACCCGTGAAGAAGTCCGGTCCGATCGGCCGCAGAAAACGGGAGTTCAACGATGAGCACCGTCACGACCAAAGATGGCGTCGAGATCTTCTACAAGGATTGGGGCAAGGGACAGCCGATCGTCTTCAGTCACGGCTGGCCGCTATCGGCCGACGACTGGGACGCGCAACTGCTCTTCTTCCTCGACAAGGGCTATCGCGTCATCGCTCACGACAGGCGCGGCCATGGCCGCTCCTCCCAGGTCGGCGACGGTCACGACATGGACCACTACGCGGACGACCTCGCGGCGGTCACGGGTCAGCTCGAACTGCAGAACGCGATCCATGTCGGTCATTCGACGGGCGGCGGCGAAGTGGTGCGCTACCTCGCGCGGCACGGCGACAACCGCGTCGCCAAGGCAGCCATCATCAGCGCAGTGCCGCCGCTGATGGTGAGGACCGACGCCAATCCGGGCGGCCTTCCCAAGGAAGTATTCGACGACTTCCAGGCGCAGCTCGCCACGAACCGCTCCGAGTTCTACCGCGCCGTGGCCGAGGGCCCTTTCTACAACTACAACCGACCGGGCGCGAAGCCCTCCGAGGCGATCATCCAGAACTGGTGGCGCCAGGGCATGATGGGCGGCGCCAAGGCCCACTACGACGGCATCGTTGCATTCTCGCAGACCGATTTCACCGCCGACCTGGGGAAGATCACCATCCCGATACTGGTGATGCACAGCGAGGACGATCAGATCGTTCCTTACGCCGATGCCGGACCGCTGTCCGCCAAGCTTCTGAAGAACGGCACGCTCAAGACGTACAAGGGCTTCCCTCACGGCATGCCGACAACGCAAGCCGAGACCATCAACGCCGATCTTCTCGCGTTCATCGAGAGCTGAGGCCGCCATGATCTCGAGACAACATTCCATATCGCGGCGCGGCTTCTGTCTGTGCTGCATCGGAGGCGCGGCCTCCGCAGCCGCGGGAGCCTGGCTGACGCCGCGACAGGCCTTCGCTGAGGCGCGCGGCATCGTCAGCCTGATCAAGGACAGCGCCGCCTCGGCGCCGATCGTCACGCACAAGCTGCGCGGCAACATCTGTGCGCTCGAAGGCTCCGGCGGGACCGTAGCCGTGCTAACGGGTCCCGATGGCAAGGTGCTGATCGACGCCGGCATCGCCGCCTCCCGCCCGCAATTGACGAAGGCCCTTGCCGAACTCGGCGCCGAGCCGATCACGCACCTGATCAACAGCCATTGGCATTTCGACCATACCGACGGCAACGCCTGGCTGAACGCGGCCGGCGCGAAGATCATCGCCCAGGACAACACGCGCAAATACCTGTCCCAGGTGCAGCGCGTGGAGGAATGGGACTACAATTTCCTCGCGCTGCCGCCGGCTGGACTTCCGACCGAAACGTTCGCCGACGAGCGCAGCCTCAAGCTCAATGGCTCGACGATCGCCCTCAAATACTACGGTCCCGCGCATACCGACAGCGACATTTCCGTGACGTTTCCCGAAGCGAATGTCGCGCATCTAGCCGATACGTTCTGGAACGGCATCTATCCATTTATCGACTACTCCACCGGCGGCAGCATCGACGGGATGATCGCAGCCTCCGATGCCAATCTCGCGACGACGAACGACGAGACCATCATCATCGCCGGCCATGGCAAGGCCGTCGGCACCAGGGCCGAGCTCCGCGAATTCCGCGACATGCTGGCAGGCATCCGCGACAACGTCGCCGCGCTCAAGAAACAGGGGCGCTCGCGCGACGAGACGGTCGCGGCCAAACCGACTGCCGCGTTCGACGCCAAGTTCGGCAACTTCGTCATCGACCCCGCCTTCTTCACCCGACTGGTCTACGAAGGCGTGTGACCGCAAGCGACATCGGATTCACCAGTCACTCTGAGGTTGGACAGCGGGAAGTCGACTGCTTTGAGGAAAACACATGGATCGATTGTCAGGGAAGATCGCACTGATAACCGGAGGCAGCAGCGGCATCGGGTTAGAAACTGCCAAGCTGTTCGCGAAGGAAGGAGCGTTTGTCTTCATTACAGGAAGGCGGCAGGCAGAACTCGAGAAAGCTGTCGCAACGATCGGATCGAACGCCAAGGGCATTAGGGGCGATATTGCGAATCTCGGCGATCTTGATCGCCTCTTCGAGGAGATCAAGGAGGTCAAGGGACGCTTGGATATTCTCTTCGCAAATGCTGGCCTGGGCGAATTCGCCCCTTTAGGGATGATAACCGAGGCCCACTTCGACAAGACTTTTGGCGTTAACGTGCGCGGAACCCTGTTCACCGTACAGAAGGCCCTGCCCCTCATGGGCGAGGGATCCGCAATCGTGCTGAACGCTTCGATCGCGGCCATAAAGGGAACTCCGGCGTTCAGCGTGTACGCAGCGACTAAGGCCGCGATCAGGTCGTTTGCACGCGGCTGGAGCGTCGATCTGAGAGATAGGAAAATTCGCGTAAACGTCGTGAGCCCAGGTACGGTGCCGACGCCGGCCTACGACGGTTTCGGCATGACTGAAGACCAGATGGCTGGCTTCTTGAAAGGTCACAGCGATGTAGCACCGATTGGAAGGGTAGGGCTGCCGAGCGAGATCGCCGAGGCAGTTCTATTCCTGGCATCCGACAAGAGCTCCTTCGTGAACGGCGCCGAACTATTTGTTGACGGTGGCTTCGCACAGGTCTGACCTCTTCAAGCCGCGTTCCGTCCCCTTCGCAATACATATTGAGATTTGCGCAACGCCGTTTCGCGGACGTCAGGCCGACTTCCGCCGGGCTCCGGACGAGGGCTTCTTCGCGGCTGACTCCTTGGCCGACTTCTTGCCGGCGATCGGCATCAGCATCTCTTTCTGGCCGGACGCCACCTTGCGCGGCTTCTTGACGGGATTGCCGGCCTTCGCCGGCGCGGCCTCCCGACCTACGCTCCGCCGCAGCGCCTCCATCAGATCGACGACGTTGGTCGATGCTGGGCGCTCCTTCGGCGTGATCGGCTTGCCGGCGCGCTTCTGGTTGATGAGCTCGATCAGCGCGGATTCGTAGTGGTCCTCGAACTTCTCGGGATCGAACCGCCCCGCCTTCTGGTTCACGATGTGCTTGGCGAGATCGAGCATATCCTTCGTGACCTTCACGTCCTGGATTTCGTCGAAATACTCCTGCTCGCTACGGACTTCGTAGGGGTAGCGGAGCAGCGTACCGACGAGCCCCTTGTCCATCGCCTCGAGCGCGATGATGTGCTCGCGGTTGGTCAGCACCACGCGCCCGATCGCAACCTTGCCCATCTCGCGGATGATCTCGCGGATCACCGCGAAGGCGTCGTGCCCGACCTTACCGTCGGGCCGGATGTAGTACGGGCGGATCAGGTAGCGCGGGTCGATGTCGGCCTTGTCGACGAACTCGTCGATCTCGATGGTGCGCGTGGACTCGAGTGCAATCTCCTCGAGTTCCTCCTTCGTGACCTCGATGTACTGCCCCTTCTCGAGCTCATACCCCTTGACGATGTCCTCGTTGGGCACCTCGTCGCCGGTATCTGCGTCCACCTTCAAGTATTTGATGCGATGACCCGTCTGTCGGTTGAGCTGGTTGAAGCTGATCTTCTCGCTCTCCGACGTCGCCGGGTAGAGCGCCACTGGACACGTGACGAGCGAGAGTCTCAGAAACCCTTTCCAGTTGGCTCGGGGCGCCATGTACGCAGAACTCCGTTGGGGGCGGCCAGGATTCAAGACGAATGGCAGGCGGCAGTTCCGACAGGGCGGCCTGCCGTCCCAGAGATTCATTCGACGTTGACCGCTGCGCCTCGGAGGGAGCCTCTTGACTCCTCAGAACGAAACGCGAACATAATCGGATGTATGCCACTTCCGAGCAGGCCGCGTCGGCCCCTGACGATCGCGGCCTGCGGAGGCGACGCAAGAAGCGGTCAAGGCCCTGATCGTGGCCAACGACTTCCTCGAGACCCAGCTCGAAGAGCTCCGGTCGAAGGTGTCGACCGGCTACGCCCGTGGACGGCTCCCAGGAGTGCGAGAACGCAAGGATGAGGCAGATGGCTGATGTGACCTACTATGTCGCTCTACCGTTCGTTTTCTCCGACGACGGACTTGCCGCCGGCGAGGCGACGGAGTGCCTGAGCGCCAACGCCGCGGTGATGCGGGCCGAGGCGCTGTCCCGAAAGGCGGGCCACGCCGGCGCCATCGCGTTTTCGCGGACCGGAGACCCGTCGAGCGGCGACTTCAGCGATGCCAGGCTGATCCGGAAGTTCGGCGAGGTGCCGGACGATCTCAGCACCTTGTGATGGCCTACGTCTGAGGTTGTGCTCCATCATGATCTGGGCGACGTCCGGCTCGTCGACCGCGGTGAAGCTCGCGCATCAGCAGATCTTGGTGATATAGATTTGGATCATCAATGATCACCTGATCACCGCTTCTACTTCTATTCGAAAGAGGAACAACGTGGCAAAGACCCAGCCCGAACCCGTCCGCGATCCGAAGGCCGATCACCTTCTGACCTCGCAAAACTGCGTTCTGGTCCTGATTGACTACCAGCCTGAGCAATATTCCAGCGTGACTTCATCCTCCCGTGAGGAAATCACGCTCAATGCGGTTGCGCTGTGCAAACTCGCTCAGGCCTACGGCATCCCTGTGGTGCTCTCGACGGTGGCGGTGGACATGGGCGTGAACGAAGGCACGATTCCGGAGATCCGCGCGGCTCTGCCGGGAGTGGAAGAAATCGACCGCACGGGCGTCAATGCGTGGGAAGACGATGACTTCCGCAAGGCGGTCCAGGACACGGGGCGACGCAAGGTGGTCATCGGGGCGCTCTGGACCGAGGTCTGCCTCGCCTTTCCGACCCTCGACATGTTAGCCGAAGGCTATGAGGTCTATCCAGTCGCCGACGCCGTGGGCGGCATCTCGCCGGCCGCGCACGAACGCGCGTTCGACCGAATGATCCAGGCCGGGGCAAGGCCGATCACCGCTATCTCCTTCGGTTGCGAGATCATGCGCAACTGGGCGCGGGGAGATTCCGACAAGCTGCGCGAAGTCATGCGATGGTATTTCCCTCAGCATCGCCGTCTGCACAAGTCGGCTTGAGGGACAACGTCGATCCTTTTCGTGGTCAGCCCACGCGAAGTTGAGATGCCTCAAAGCGAACCGCGTTCGGAGGCGTAGAGTTGGCTTCGTACCGAGCGGCAAGAGAGCGCGCTCCGGTGCCGTTACGGTTGCGGAGCCCCGGACTCCTAGGCACTCCGGGCTCCGCCCCAAGATTTTGCGACCGCAGATACGGCGTCGGCTCCGAGAGCGACCCGCGGGCACGTTCGATGGAACGAAGCTCGGACCTGCGGGTTGGACGGCGAAAGCATTTGGACACTTTGAGAGCACGATCGGCCTCGGCAACAATACGGCTGCCGGGGCCGATCTGCATTCCATCCTATTCCTCGCTCGGCGCGGCGGCATTTCCGGGCTCGAGCAGGCTGAGCGCGGTCTCGATCTGCGCGAGTAGCCGTTCGATTTCCTCAAGTTCGTTCGGTCCGGGATCACTCTCAAGCCGCTCCAGGAGCGCCTGCTTGCGCGCAAGCAGCTTTGCCACGGTCGACATCGCACCTCCTCGCGTTTGGAACCTACAAACGATCTGGTGCGGCGCCGACGAACTTGCCAGTCCTATCGCCGCGCCGGCGTCACTTGCCGGGCAGCGTCGTGACGTGATGGATGAGATGGGGTGACGAATCCGAGCGCCGATGCGCCTCGATCAACCAGCAGCTGCTGGTGGCGCCGTTCACGAAATTGAAGCGAGCCACAGCCAAGAGACCACACGAAAGGCGAGTATCTTCCGGCGTCGCCGGCCATCAATCGGTCGACGAGAACGAGCTAGTCGCCTTTCCGTCCGCACAATTGTCTGATCTCTTCGATCAGCTCAGGCAGCTTGACCGGTTTTTCCAATTGTCGCGCTCCGCGAAAACGGACAGGCAACACCTCGGGACTGTACCCGGTTGCAAAGACAAACGGGATACGACGGCGCACCAGTTCGTCAGCGAGTGAAAACGCTTTCTCTCCCCGCACATCAATGTCGAGAACTGCGACGTCAAAGCCGCCATTAGCGACCTGATCGTTCGCCTCGGAGAGTTCGGCAAAAGGACCGATCACTCTCGCGCCGTGCGCCTTCAAGTCCTCGGCGAGATCATTCGCCAGGAAGTATTCATCCTCAAGAACAAGAACCCGGCATCCCGCCAGCCTATCGACCGCAGGACGCCTCGCCCTCGCCAATCCTAGGCCGGCGGTCTCAATCCCGGCGATGCGAGCCATTTGCCAATCTCCGCATCCGGCACGGTCTGCCTTACGTTCGTTGGCGCGACCTTGCGTTCATTCCTGGAAAAAAGCAGCCGTGCGGCTCGGCGGCCCGCGCGGGCAATTGCCAGTAGCCGAGCGCTCGGTCCCATTGTCGGCTTACCGCGTCGCATGACCGTGTTCCTCAGACCCTCGGAACAAGACGCTACGCTTGGAACAATGCGGTGTCATCATTGATTTTGAAGTCAGGCGGCTCGCCTTCGCGTCAGTAGCTTTCGAAAGCGATTTAGAGCGGGAAACGAAAAAGGCTTGCGGTCGATCGAAGGTGAACAGTGAGCCCTAATCACGCAATCTCGGCCAAGCAGATCGTTTTCCGCAATGCGGTCTGGTATCCATCATCGAAGTGGATCGAACCGGACCTCCCGGCCGGCGTTGACAGCGATGGACGACGACGATCTGCAAGCCCGCACTGAGCAAGCCCTTGTCGTGGTGACCCTGAGCACCGCAACGCTCATTGCGTGTGTCGGGCTCCTGGTGTCTACGTTGCAATAATCGGCATGGCGAGAAGGTGACCGAGCGATGACGATGCCCGTTGCTCAGCGCCCGCTCACTCACGTTCGTGACCCAAGACCTTCTGCGTGCTGAGATTGACGAAGTGAACCCTTCCACAGGCTGGGCAGTTCACGACGATGTAGCGGTTGCGCGCGGACTGCTCGTTCTCGGCGACGAGCTGTGCACCTGCTGGCCCGTGCCTGGGCATCGGAAGGTGATGTTGTCCATTACCGCAGTCTGAACCGCGCGGCAGCGACGACCATGACGAGAGTCAACGTTTCTCATAGCGGTGGGGGCTGAGCGAGCTCTCGACCCAGCCGCGGACGGTCGAATCCCTGTCCCGGCAGCGTGGTTTGATGCGCCTCGCCAGCATAAGCGGATCGCCGAAATTCGGCCCGATGCATCAGGGCACTTGACGCGAAGCGCGCTCCGCACTGAAATCCGGTTTTCAGTGATGTTGCGGGGGTGGCGTCGTGGAAGAGTTCTACAGGGGCTTCGCGCAGCGGGCGCGCGATCTTGCTGAGAAGGCGGACCCATTAACCAAGCGGCGGCTGCTCGATTTGGCCAAGCGGTACGATCTGAAGAGCACCGGCTCGAGCTACGGGGGGGCGCCGGCGCCACGCGCCACGCCGCCGAACGTGCTGTTCTCCGGCTCCGGCGAAACCTGATACCGAGTCTACTCTCGGGCGCGGCGCAGAGCGTCCTTCCAGCTTCTCCCTCCGCTTGTCTCAGCGCGTGCCGCCTGCGCTCCCTCTCGAATGCCAAGGCGGCGGACCTCCTTGTCGCTGATTTTGGGCGAAGCCTGCTTCTTCGGCTTCGGCCGCCTTGTCTCGTCGTTCCGACCGCCCTCGCCGCGGCCGAGGTCGGTCCAGCAGGGCGCCTGAGGACGACGCCGGGCTTCGCCGTCGTCGCGGCGACGACGTCGGCATCTTCCGTCTCTTTGGCAACAGCCTGATGGGCGCCTGGGGCCCACGCGCGGCCTTCAGCGACGGCGCTGCAACCGCAAGATCGTGGAATCCGAGCGAGGTCTGAAATCGTCCGGATGGTGAGGGAGCTCGGCGGCCGCCGAACCCTCGGCATCAACCGCCGAGCTTCCGCATCACTTGCGATCGGGCTCCTTAGCAGGCGGACCGCTCTTGTTTCCCGGGAGACCTTTGATGTTGGAGGTGTCCTGCTGCTGAACGGTTGGATTCTGCTGGCTCGAGCTGGCGCCGACGGTCTCTCCCGGCTTGGCGGCTGGACCATTCTTGTTTCCCGGCTGGCCTGCTATTCCGGCACCCGAGTTCTGCGCGCTCGGAGCGCCAGAGACGTCCGGCTTCGTGGTCTGGGCAAGTGCGACCGGAGCGGAAAGCGTCAGAGCAAAGACCAGCGCGCTGGCTATAGTCCTCATAATGACTCCTCCTCTGTAGGAGTTCGGGTTGCGACTACCTTCAACTCGAACGTCGCGCTGTCACCCACGTTCCTATCCTTAGGGGTGAGGGCGTTCGGCCGTTAGCCGTCAGCATCGTCCTCGAACCTGCGTGGGCGGCGCCTGCCTGAACCTCTTCTCTCCGCCGCGACCGCCTTGGCACGCTCCTCGCAGCGGGCGCGCAGCTCCTCCAGCTCGTCCGCCGAAAGATGCTCGATGCCGACGTAGGAATTCTGGACGCTGCCGGTTCGGATGAGCTCATCCAGCTTGACCTGGATCGCAGCGCTATCCCGGTTTTGGGAGTTCTGTATCAGGAAGACCATCAGAAAGGTCACGATCGTCGTGCCTGTGTTGATGACGAGTTGCCACGTATCGGAAAATCGGAACAGAGGTCCCATTATGGCCCAGATCATGATCACTGCGCAGGCCAAGACAAAGGCCGATGCTCGGCCCGCCGCCTGCGAAGCCTTGTTGGCGATGAATGCGAACAACCGCCGCGGGTGCCGCTCGCTTTGTTGATGCCGCATGCAATCCTCCTTCTAACCCGTAGCCAAACGCCCTGAACTGCGCCGCTCACGGGACGAGCGGCGACGCGTGCGTACCGAGGTGCTCGGAGGCGACCGAGACGCGGCCGGGCCTGGCGGCGGCGAGGAGCCGCCGATAGTGGGTCTCATAGGCCCGAGCCATCCGGTCCGAGGTGAAGCGCTCTTCGAACCGGGCCCGGACTCTGCGCCGGTCGATCCGTGCCAGCTTCTTGACCGCCCGGACCGCCGCCGCTTTGTTCTCGACGATGAAGCCGGTCACTCCTTCGTCGACGACCTCCAGCACCGATCCGGCCCGATAGGCGATCACGGGCGTCCCGCATGGCATCGCCTCGATCATCACCAGACCGAACGGCTCCGGCCACTTGATGGGAAACAGCAGGGCTGCAGCGCCCGACAGAAACGGCTGCTTGCCGCGTTCGTCCACCTCGCCGACGAGTTGCGCCCGGGCGCCGCCGATCTCTGGCTCGATATGCTTCTTGAAATAGCCGGTTGCGCCGCGAGGCACCTTTGCCGCGATCCGCAGCGGCATGCCGGCCCCCCGCGCGATCCGGATGGCGTCGTCCGGACCCTTGTCCGGCGTGAGCCGCCCGAGGAAAGCGATATACGACCCCGGCGCGTACGAAGGCCGAAACAGGCTGGCCGGCAATCCGTGATGCACCGTCCCGCACCAGTTCGCGTCTTTGAGCCGGCTGCGTTGGCTCTCGGAAATCGAGACGAAGCACGCCTCCCGAAACTCCCGGACCACGTCGCGGATGCCGGGCAGGTCGAGCCGGCCGTGCAGGGTCGTGAGGAACGGGATTCCGGACCGGGTGAGCGCCGGCAGGTGTAGCCAGTCGATGTGCGCATGGATAACGTCGAACTCGGGGGCGCGACGCGAGACCGCTTCGACCAACAGTGTGCAGGCCGTGTTGGGGTCGATCCGCGGGCGGCCGAGTCGCAGCGCGCGCGGCCAGACCGCATGCAGTTCTCCGCGCGTCCTGGAATCGCCGCTCGCGAACAGGGTCACCTCATGACCGAGCTCCACCAGCTCGTCGACCAGCCAGGCCACGACCCTTTCCGTGCCGCCGTAAAGTTTCGGGGGAACGCTTTCGGCCAACGGAGCGATCTGGGCGATCCGCATCGGCCTTCGCCCTCAGCTCTCCGCGGCGCTGCGCGAGGTCGCGCATACCAGCAGAAGGCCAGCGACAATCGCGATCAGGACCGCTCCTGCCGATAATTCGGCATGTCCGTGCGCTCGCCGGCGACGCGCGAAAACCGTTCTCATGAGGCCTCGCAAACCGATCGCGACCAACGGTAACGCGGCGGCTTCGTTCCTGCGTGACCTGCGGCTTCCGACCGCCTCGCCAGGGGACCGGCACCCGTAGTAGTCGTCGAACGATCAGCGGCCCCGATGCTTGCGGGTTTCCGAACTGGCATTTGCCTGCAGATGAGCCGACCGACGGTCCTATTTGGCTGCTGAGCGGCTTCGACCTGTAAGGGTATCGGCGCGGTCGCAGGGCGCGGTGAATCCATGGGCCGAGGCCAGCAGCATCAGGAGCAAGGCCCGATTTGCCCGGTACCTGGCGGCGGCTCTACTGGTTTCCGATCCCTGCATGAGCGGTCGTCCGTCAGACGTGCAGAGATACCACCTGAACGTCCGGCGGCGTTGGCTCAGACGGATTTCAAATAGCGGCAGCTGATCGGGCATGGCCTTTTGGTCGGCAATATACTTCCGTCGTCCTCGGTGCGTTGCGCAGGGTTCAACATATTCACGAAAAAAGTTTTGAAACCGCAAAAGATCGAAGATAGCTTTATCCAATCGGAGCTCGGGTGCAACGAAGGACCGGCAGAGCCAAGCCGGCCCAGGTCGGCTCCGGATAGATGGGTCAATGGGGCGCGTGCGGAGCGTATTTCCGCATTCGAGGGTCAGGATGTCTCCCGCACCCAGCAGAATCGCCCTCTTCGTCGACGGCGCCAACCTTTACGCCACGGCCAAGACGCTCGGCTTCGACATCGATTATAAACGCCTCCTGAAGGAGTTTCAGGCGAGGGGTACGCTGCTCCGCGCCTTCTATTATACGGCCGTGATCGAGGATCAGGAGTTCTCTTCAATCCGCCCCTTGGTCGATTGGCTCGACTACAACGGCTACACGGTCGTAACCAAGGCAACCAAGGAATTCGTCGACCCCTCCGGACGCCGCAAGGTCAAAGGCAACATGGACATCGAGCTCGCGGTCGATGCAATGGAGCATGCCGGACAAATCGACGAGATGATCCTCTTCTCGGGCGACGGCGATTTTCGACCACTAGTCGCGGCGGTGCAGCGCCGCGGCGTCCGTGTCGCTGTGGTCTCGACCATCGCCACGCAGCCGCCGATGGTCGCCGATGAGCTCCGCCGACAGGCAGACGTCTTCATCGATCTAGCGGAGCTGCAGGCGAGGGTCGGTCGCGATCCGTCCGAGCGTCAAGCGGCACGCGAACGTGGCGAGGCGCGTGGGCAATACGCTCAGCGTCAGACATCGCCAAGGCCGCGCAGCGACAATGACGAATTCGATCGTTGAATGTCGCATCAGAGTCGTGGATGCTCCGGCTGTCTGACCGACTCCGGCACCCGAGAAGGACCGCGAGCGCGTGATGTCGGGTTCGTGACCTTGCTATGAGCGTCGCCTTGCTCGGAGCCGAGCTCGACGCCGAGATGGAGCACCAGACCGCACGCGACACGACGACCGGCTCCCAGAATCCGATGGGCGAGCGCGGCCCCCGGATGGCCGATACGGTGCGCGCGGCCGCGGCGGCTCATAGTCTGGGCGGCGGCCCGCAGCCGCGTTTCGAAGGTCCGGATGCAAAATGGCCGCAGACTGACAGCCTGCGGCCCACCGGAAAAATATGAGCAGGGATGAAATACGCCAGCCCCGGTGCTGCCGATTACATAAGCCTTCCGCACTGGATTTTGGATTCCGGGAGTCTACGGACAGCCTCATGAGCGAGGTCCGAGACCGCGGTCACCTGGGGCCGGGTTGCCGCGATCAACTTTGCCTCAGCGCGTCCTTGACCTCACGTGCCGGCCAGCTTTCGCCGGCCGCTATCACGCGGACCCTCACGCAGCCGCCGGCCAGCGTGTGCGAGGCCACCTCATCCTCCGCCATGGCCACCGTCAGATCGGTCTCGGGCTTCCAGGCGAGCGTGAGATCCAGATCGCCTGGAAATATCTGCCATTGCGAGCCATCTTCGAGCTCGACGAGGTGACTTCCGAATGGGACCGGATCTTCATCAGGCCGCGTCCAGAGTCCGCTGCGGGTCGCGCTGCACGGACGGGTGCCGCAGCCGGCCGGCCTCGTCACCGTGGCACCTTGGACACCTGAACCGGATATCCGGCTGCGCGGATGACGTTCGCTGCAGGTTCGCGGCCATGGGCCAAGCGCCGCAGCGGGGGCATTTTTCTAAGAGGGTCTCGGTTTCGATCATTGTGACCGCTCCTCCAAAAGCACGCCCCCGTGGCTGCGAACGGCTTGGATTGGCACAGGTTCCCGCCTCGGCGCCTCTCCTCGATATCTGCCGGCGAACCACCAATCGCTCTTGCCGTTGTGCCGGCATCCGGATCGCCGTCGACCGCGTGCACCGAAACGACAACCATGAAGACCTACTCGCACCAGCATCTCGATCCAGCCGGCGCGTGGGACCGGACCTACCTCGAGTCGCTGATCCGCGAGGATTTCGAGCGATGCCATCCCGGTGAGACGCTGGACGATCTCAAGCGGCGAGCGGCCTTTTCGAGAGAGGATAGTGGCCTGCTGCGGGACTGGATGGCGGTCGCGGCGGCGCGCGCCGCGGCCGCAACGCGCGGCTAAAGCTAAAGGAGAGCGCGGGCAGGCGACGATCGGCCGCCACTCGATCAAAGGATCGGAAACTCGCGACGATCCCGGTTCAAGCCGGTGAGGCCCCGAGTAGCTGCGAGACGGCGGCAGCCAATTGCGCCGGCGCAAAGGGCTTCTGGATCAGGACGCTGCCGTCGACGCCCTGCGATTGCCAGTCAGACGCGCTGGCGCTCGTCATGTAGACCACAGGAAAGCCAGGCGTGATTTCCCTGATTTGCTGCGCCAACTCCCAGCCGCTGATACCGTCACCCAGGTTGACGTCGGTCAGCAGGACCCGACATCCCTCGCGGCCGTCGCAAAAAGTGGACAGGGCCGCCTCCCCCGAATGGACTGAGCAGGCCTCGAAACCGCCGTCGGACAAGGCGTCCTCGACGAAGCTCGCGATGAGAGCCTCATCCTCCACGACCAGAACACGAACGGCATCACTCACTTTCAAGTCTCCTCGGCGATCAGGCCGGGTCGTCTCGCATGCGGCGGTGCGTTGGTCCGCGGTCCGGGGGGAAGAGCATTCTCAGCCCACCGGCACACCGTAATAGGCGTTTACCGAGCGCGTCGTCGCCGGGTCGCTCCAATTCCAACTGCTCTCGTCGGCGTATTTGGGGGCGCCGCGGAGTTGGTCCTGGGTGATGCCCGTGACGTAGCCGCCGAGGTTGGTGTCGTATTTCAGCGCCTGCCAGGGCAGCGGATAGTGATCGTCGCCGATGCCGAGCAGGCCGCCGAAGCTGAGCACCGCGTACGACACCTTGCCGCTGACCTTGTCGATCATGACGCGCTCGATGTAGCCGACCTTTTCCCCGTCGGCCCCGTACACGTTCGTGCCCTCGACCTTGTCGCTTCCAATGAGACTGAACGTCTCCCGATCTTCCATGGCCATGTCGATCTCCTGAAGAAGGCTGTTTCGTAGTCAACGGAAGCGATCTCGCATCCGTTCCTAAAGCAGGGACGGGGAATGCCTCACGGCGTCCCGTGCGGCCTTCAACCGTGCTTAAGCGCATGCTTGATGCGCCGGCAGGCGAAACTTCGCCGATTGGCTTCACGCGGAGCCTGCCGCCGCCGAGTCATGTGTGGCGACCTGATCCTCGGTTTGGCGACTACACGTCGCGCTAATCCCACGCGGCAGCCCGGCTATGCCGATTTCCGCCGCGCCCGCCGTCGCCTTCTTCGCCGCCGCTTCCTTCGCCGGCTTCTTGCCGGCGATCGGCATCAGCATTTCGTTCTGACCGGCGGTGGCATTACGCGGCAAGGAACACGGATGGTCCTATCCCACCCTCGAAGGGCTTGCCTTTCCGCAGCGCTCGCGACCGAATGTCCACTCGGCATCGGATGAGGAATCGGGGGACGAGGCAACATTCAGACTCGCAAGCCTCTTGGATCTCCAGGCGCTGCGGCTGCTGCGCGCATTCGTCAGGATCGGCGATCCCGCGGCAGGAGCTCGTTCTGTACGCGGAGGAACTGGCCACTTCACCCCAAGATACCGCGCCTCCGGACGGAGAAGATCGCTAGTAAGCGTACCCAAAGGCCGTAGCGGACTAACGGCTTGCTCAGCTGCCTTCGTGTACGGGCTGGCGGCTGCCCGGCCGACGCTACAGCACATCGCCTCCATCATAATTGTTTCTCTCTTGAAAGTCCGCCAGGTTGGTCGGATATTGGATCGAGGTCCTTGGTGATCAGCAATCCGAGGAGGACGATCATGGCAATCCAGATCGTGATGGACCGCACCGGCGACAGCCGTCACTTTTTCAACCCTAGCGACGCGCGAGAACTGGCGAAGGCGGAGCAGCGCTTCCGCGAGCTGACGAACGCGGGCTTCACCGCCGCGGCCCGGACCGGTCCGGGACAGGTATCTCAGATTCGGTCGTTCGACCCGAACGCGGAAGAGACCGTGTTTTTCCCCAGGCTGGTCGGCGGCTGATAGGCGCGCCATGTGGCGCTTGTCGCCGTCTCGCCCGGGCGAACGCTTGCGCATGAGAGCCATTCGTGCGCTCTTCATCAGACACGGCGCCGAGAGAACTCAGGAGGGCCGCTCGCTGCGGCTCTTGCGGGAGTGGCTTTCGCCGGCGCAACGGGCGCAGTTCGCGGACAAGGGCTATTTCGAGGTCATCGGTGGCGACACTGGTAGGCGATATAGGATCTATGCGGGCGCGTCGACGAACGTCTGCGAGGTCGACGAAAAGGGCTACCCGACGCGCGGCCTGTGTTTCTTGCCGCTGGGCGAGCTGCCGATCGGAGACGTCATGCTTTCCCAGAAAATCGCGCTGGAATGCTGCGAGAACCGCGCGCTCGCGGTGGCCAGAAGGTTCGCACCGACCGGTTTCATGTTCTGGCGAAGTCGGCTTCTTGGCTAAGTCGCGAAAGAGGTTCGACGGCGCTTATCGGCTATGACACTCTTGTCTGCCGAGCCTGCGCCATTCGCATCCGCCGCCGAGGACCCGGAAGTCTCCGCGAGCAGGCCATCGCGGCCTGCGGCGGAGATGCGCGCGGGGCAGTCAGGCGCTGCTGATAGCTGTCAACTTTCTCGAAGCCGAGGCGAAGCACGACCGCTTCGTGCAGCGGACGATGGTTTACTTGATTACTTTCACCAAAGAAGATTCTGAGTAGGATGGCTTCTCGCGGTAGCTGCATGTTCAGCCCCTTTCATTTGATCTAAGTCGCGGCCTTCATTTCACGACCAGCGCCGGGCAAATTCGCGATTTGCACGATGCGATCGGCGCGACTGCCGATGAGCCGTTCGTAAAGAGCCGAATGACCCGTGGCGCCGATGATGACCATGAATGCGCCGCTGAACTCCTCTTCATCGCGTTCTACTAGGAGTGGTCGGCGCTTAGGAAGCTGCGACCACGGCACCTTCCTGTTTGGGCAGCGAGCGAGGTGACCAGTTCGAAGGTCCGGGGTCTCTGCTTTTGCTGGTCCGGGGAGCCGTCAAAGGCCGAATGGGTAGGTGTCGGGGAGGCCAGCGCGGCGATGCTCAGGTCCTAAGGGAGCGACTGCGTTCGTCTCATCGAACCATAGGAACGCATCGAATTGCTGAGGCATGGACGCTTCCGCGTAGTGGCTTTGCAGCTCGGTGTTCGGCCGGTAGATGACGCCGATGAAGCGTTCGAGGCGTGGCTCGAGCAAACGACGGCGAAGGCTTTCGTCTCGGCGGAATTCGAGCAGGCCGCGCGCCACACCGGCATCGTGAAATTGCCGTTCGTAGCTGTCCGGCCGAGAGGGTCGAACCTGCATCACTTCCATCTCGCCGTCCCAGTCCGACGCGGCGGCGACGGTTCCGGTATGGGTGCCGAATCCGATCAGGCACGCTGCGTCGGCGAACTTCTCTCGACAAAGCTGACCAATGTTGAGCTCCTCGCGGACCGCTCCCATCTCGGTGAAGCGGGCGTCTCCGATATGGGAATTGTGCGCCCAGACCACCGCCTTCGATTGGGGCCCTTGCGCGTCCAGGATATGGCCCAACGTCTCGAACATGTGGGTGTCGCGCAGATTCCAGGATTCGGCTCCGCCATAGTACATGATCCGATAGTACCGCTCGGCCGAGGCGACCAGCCGGGCGTTCTGCGCCGCGTCCAGGAAGCTGTCCGGATCGCTCGCGGCGTAATCGAGTTGCTTTCCCAGGATGTCCTGGCACTGGCGGATGACCTCCGCCTCGCATTTCCGGTAGCCTTTGGTCAGGACGGCACGGCCGTAGGTTGAAGGTTCGCGCTGCCAAGGGGTCAGGCAACCGTAGCGCTCGCGGGCCACGGCGGCTGCTTCAGGATCTACGCTGTCGAGGTAGGAGAGGACGGCCGCGATCGAGCTTCGCATGTTGTAGATGTCGAGTCCGAAGCATGCGGCTTGCTTGCCTGCCGGCTTGCCGTCGTTGTGTTCGCGCATCCACTCGACGAAAGCTGAGACATCGGTGTTACGCCACATCCAGGTCGGGAAGCGCTCGAACGGCTTCTCGTCCAGACCGCGCGACCCTCGATGGCGAACGTAGCGGTCGATCGCGGCGGCATCAGGCCAATCCGCTTCCACTGCGACGGTCGTGAAGCCGTGCTTCTCGATCAGGTGTCGCGTGATCGCGGCTCGGGCCTGGTAGAACTCCGACGTGCCGTGGCTGGCTTCGCCGAGCAGGACGACGCGGGACTGCGCGAAGCGATCGAACAGGGCACCGAAGTCCGGATCGCAGAAGGAAGGCAAGGGTTCGACGGCGGCGCCCATCATCTCGGTGAGCGAGCGGAAATGCGTGCGTCCGGGGACGTGGTTGCTGGCAGAACGCGTGCCGTCCTCGGCCCATCCGTGCTCCCCGATCAGGGGCACGAAGCGGACGGCCCCGAAGGTTTCTTCTTCGTATTCGGTGTCGCTCGAGCGCGTGATCCGCAGCAGCGACTGTTCGTGTTCGGAATCACCGACCGGAATGACGAGGCGCCCGCCGATGGACAATTGCCGCTTGAGTGCATCCGGCACGATGGGACCGCCGGCGGCGACCAGGATCGCGTCGAATGGCGCCGCTTCGGGCAACCCGCGGGTGCCATCGCCCGTATGGACGATGCAATTGTCGTACCCGAGCGCCGCAAGCCGCCCAGCGGCGATCCTGGCCAGATCTTCATGCCGTTCGATAGTGTGGACAGTTTTGGCGAGCCGCGAGGCGACCGCCGCGGCATAGCCCGAACCGGTTCCGACTTCGAGCACCTTGTCCGGCGGCTTCAGTTCGGCCGCTTCCGTCATCAGTGCGACGATGTAGGGCTGCGAGATGGTCTGCGCGTTCGCGCGCGCCGTCCTCATAGGCGAATTCCTCAAAGCCGGGCTCCACAAACCGCTCCCGAGGAATCTGCTTCATCGCGTTAAGAACGCGTCGATCGCGGATTCCGCGGCGTGCGAGTTGAACGTCGACCATGCCGTGGCGAAGATGGGCAAATTCCGTCATGGCAACCGATCCAACGAAATACGAAGGTGCCTGGAAGCGCATGCGCAACCCCGTCAACCGTACCGCCGGCCGAGACTCTTGCCGGTTTTACAGTCGATCGCGGAGCTCGGTCACACCTTCTTCCTGGGCGCAGTGGTCGCAGCAATAATACGTGCCGTTCTTTTCAAGGCCGTGTCCAACAATGCGCGTTCCGCAATGCTTGCACGTCGGGGCCAGGGCATGAATTGCGCACTCAAAGCTGTCGAAGGTGTGCGCCTGGCCGTTCATCGTCACCTGAAAAGCTTTGTCATAGTCATTGCCGCAGGTTTCGCATGTCGGCATTATGCCTCCTTCACGCCGCACGGCGTTTGCGAGTTTGTGCAGCTTTCTTGGCTGACTTGGAACGTTCAGAGGCTGGGCGGGTGGCGGACGCTTTTCCGCCAAGCCTGCCGCCCTTGCGGGACGGTGAAGTGTCTTCTTCGGTGCCTCTGCCGGAGCCGCTCTTTTTGCCACCATGGGTTTCTTTGTTTACGGTCGCCCAGGCTCGCCGTTCGGCTTCCTTGTCGGGAACGCCTCGAGCTTCGTAGCCTTCCTCAATGTGCTCGGCCTGTCGCTTCTGCTTGTCGGTGTAGGTTCGTTTGTCTCCGCGTGGCATCACGGCCTCCTTTCACAAAATCGCCTCTTCTCCTACTGCTGCTATTCAACGCCAGCCCTCTTGCGCATTTCTTCAATGAGCTTGGACGCCTCCGCCTTGGTGAGGTCCTTCCCGACCGTGAAGGGCCGGTGTGCTTGTTCTGACAGGGTCTGCAAGTAGGATGCCTGGGCGTCAGTCATCGGCTCGTCCCCCGACACCCAATCGTCGGGGTCCTTCTTAATATTGGCAGCGGTTTCCTTGGTGCTCATGGGGCGTTGCCTTGCGCTAGGAACGGTGAAGCTCACTGACGCTAGGAACGGTGAAGTTCACTGATTGTTCCTATTTCGGGTGACAAATCCAGATCGATTAGGCAATCCGGATGCGATCTTGAATGTGGCGCCCGCTGAGAACCGGCCGTTGCGATACTTTGTGGACACGAAGGTTCGCCGCGCACCCGCCACCTTCGCCAACCGTTTGCCGCAAGGGACCGCCGTCTGTGAAGCGGGGAGAGGTGGAGCATGTCTATTTCCCACACAATGGCCGCATGATGTTGAGCAATGAAAACATGAATGTTCAATTGCCAATGACGGCCAGCAGGATTCCCTCAGCCGCTTTCGGGAGAATCGTCACCGCAAGCCATGCGATACGGGGCCTCTGCGTCCGTTACAACGAAGTTCTATTGACCCAAGCCCGAGTTGCAGCGGCTTGTAATGCGCTGCATCAAATCGACCAACGCTTTTGCCGTTGACTGATCCTCGCCTAAAATACAGCCGCAAGCCGAGTACAGCGGGGAGGCAACGAGATCGAGCAGCAAGTCGCGCGCCGGGAGCTGTCGGACATCTGGAAGCGGTTGGCCGATCCTCTGACGACCTGCGGGCGATTGGCTTGCTCCGCGCCTATCGAACGTGCAACGGCCGGGTGCAAATTCAGTGCACGCCTACGCGTCGGGGCACTTTGAACTGGTTGTGAAAATGCGTCGAACAAGGCCTGTCTGGCGAAGGGTCCGGCCGAAGCGCAGATTTTGCCAGCGCCCGCCGATGGCATGGCCTGCCATCCCGTCGCGGATTTCGGCGCCGCGGAGGAGCTGCTCCAAGATCTCGGCCTGAAAGTTGTCGTCACGACGCCTCTCGACAATGCGTTCGCAGTAGTGTCCCAGGGCGCCGATTAACTGCACCGCAACAGCAATTGCTCGGCGGGTGGGGAAATCCACCCCTTGGAGTGATATGGTGGCGGTCCGTGGCGACCGAAGAGGCGCTGTGGGCACGCACGGAATAGCCGCTGCTGGTGCAATCGATGAGCGCGGCAGCTTTGCACGATTCAGCAGTGCCCCTGGCTACTCATGCAGGCTGGACGCCCGCTCGGTTGAGTTCGCGCACGCGGGACTTTGTTAGAAGGCCCGGCAGGAACCGGGCCTTCTTTTCGTCACCAGCCGTACCAGTAGGGATAGACCGGCGGATAGTAGCGGACTACCCGATACGGGCGGCCGTAGTAGTAGGGTGGCGGGCCGTAGACCGGTCCATAATAGACCGGGGGTGCGGTGGCGGCCGCTAGTGTTCCAGCGAACAATCCGAGAGCAAGCCCGGGGCCGATACCCGGACCGCCCCAGCCATGGTGACGCCAATGGGCCGAAGCCGGCGCAACCGATCCGATGAGGAGCGTTGCCGCCGCGACCACTGCAAGAGCAAGCTTTCTCATGTCCCTTTCCTCAACTTCTTAAGCGCTCTGCGCGCTTGCCTCCTTGTCATGCTCCAATGAGCCGAACCGCGGTTCGGCTATACATTGAATTAGAACCGTCCGGGGCGAGTTCAAGTGACTCGTTGACCAGAGATCTTGGCAACGATGGCGGACCGACGACCAGTATCCAGAAGGTCTTCGCTTTCTCCGACCTTCTCAATGGCAAGACCGCGATACGGGCTGCCGACCGGCAGCATGGGGATCTGATAAGCGCAATGCTTGGTGCTGGGCCCCAGCACGCCCTTGGTGATGGCAAGAGAGTCGAGAGCCAGGGCGAGGTGAGGCACATTGCAAGCACAGCACGGCGGCGAAAAGCACATTCCTCAAGGGCCGGACTGCCAATGAGAGTGCCGTTAGACCACCCGGAGGCCTTCCTTCGGCATCTCCCGGATCAGCAGGTCAATATCACTCTGGTCCAGCGTCTCCTTCTCGAGGAGCTTTTTTGCCGCGCGGTCCAGGATCGAACGTCGCGTGTTCAGGATTCCTTGGGTGCGCTGGAAGACCTGATCTACAATATCCTTTACCTCACGGTCGACGGCTGCGGCGGTCTCCTCCGCGTAGCCGCGCTCGTGAACTGGATAAGGCTGGTCAGGACCTGTGAGAAAATTGCCGGGCTCGCGGTCATAGGCAACGCTGCCGAGTTTCTCAGACATGCCATAGCGTGTCACCATGCTCCGTGCGATGTCGGTCACCCGGCGCAGATCGTCGGCCGCTCCCGTCGATAGATGACCAAAAACTATCAGCTCAGCTGCACGGCCGCCGAGCAGCACGGCCATTTTGTTTTCCAGCTCCTCCTTGGTCATTAAGAATCGGTCCTCGATCGGCCGCTGGATGGTGTAGCCGAGTGCGCCGACCCCACGGGGTATAATCGAGACCTTGTGCACGGGATCAACACCGGGCAAGGAAAGCGCGACCAGCGCGTGGCCCATCTCATGAAATGCGACAATCTCGCGTTCCTTGGGATTGAGCAGCCGGTTACGTTTTTCCAGGCCGGCGACCATGCGCTCCACCGCGTTATTGAAGTCGCTCATGCTTACCGCCTCGGCGTCGCGGCGCGTTGCCAAGAGCGCGGCTTCGTTGACGAGGTTAGCTAGGTCGGCGCCGGTAAATCCCGGCGTCAAAGCTGCAACCCACTCCGGATCGACATCGGCGGCGAGCCGCACCTTTTTCATATGGACCTTGAGTATCGCGATACGCCCCTTCTTGTCGGGACGATCGACCAAGACCTGACGATCGAAGCGGCCGGCGCGTAACAGCGCAGGGTCAAGGATTTCAGGCCGGTTGGTTGCCGCAAGGATGACCAGACCCGACCGAGAGTCGAAGCCGTCGAGTTCGACAAGAAGTTGGTTGAGCGTCTGCTCCTTCTCGTCGTGCCCTCCAGCAAATGGGCCGATGCCGCGCGCTCGGCCGAGCGCGTCGAGCTCGTCGATAAAGATGATTGCCGGTGCCTTTTCGTGTGCTTGCTGGAACAGATCACGGACCCGTGCCGCGCCGACACCAACAAACATCTCGACGAATTCTGAGCCCGAGATCGAGAAGAACGGGACCTGGGCTTCGCCTGCGACTGCCTTTGCCAGCAAGGTCTTGCCTGTGCCAGGCGGACCTACAAGCAGCACACCTTTCGGCATGCGCCCACCAAGCCGACCGTAATCGGCGGGATTCTTTAGGAAATCGACTACCTCGCGAAGCTCATCCTTGGCTTCATCGACGCCCGCGACATCGGCAAACGTCACGCCGGTGTTGGACTCGACATAGATCTTGGCCTTGCTCTTGCCGATCGCCATCAGCCCGCCGCCGAGGCCGCCTCCTTCGGCCATGCGACGGCCGATGTACCACCACAGCCCGAGGAATAGCAGTACGGGCATCACCCAGGAGAGGAGGTCGCGCAGGAAGGTGCTCTCGATTTGACCGGTGAACCGAACGCTATACTTCTCGAGTTCCTGCGCCACGTCCTGGTCGACACGCGTGGTCACAAATCTCTTTTGACCGCCCGGCAGCGGCTCCTTGAGCGTGCCCTGCAGGGTGCGATCGGAAATACCGACGGTATCGACTTTCCCCTGATGCAACAATTGCAGGTATTCGCTGTAGGGAATGACGGCAACTTGTGTGGCCGTTGCGATGAGATACTGGATGAAAAAGACCGCGAAGATGGCGGCGATAGCATATCCGACATTGAAGCGAATTTTGTTGGTCATGCAGAAACTCGATGCAAAAGGTCCAGGAGCAGCTTCCCCCAAACGCCGCGGGCAATGGGCGGTTCGCGCGGCACTCAACAAACAACTTAGGCATGGCGTTGGTTTCAATCGGCTGCGAGGAGACGAGCACCTCGAATACCGTCAAAAATGAATTGGACCGCGAGGGTCGCCAGCACAATGCCGGCGAGCCTCGCCAACACGTTGGCGCCGGTGGCCCTCAAAACCCGGTGCAAGACGTCCGTGAAGATCATACCGAGATAGGTCAGTAGAAGGCAAAGCAGCATAGCTGCCAGCACAATCATCGAGCCGAGGGGATCACCGGCGGCTTGCCCCATCAGCAGAACGACCGCCGTGAGGCCGGCCGGTCCGGCGATCACCGGAAATGCCAGGGGGAAAATCGCGATGTCGCCGGGCGCCATCGCCTCACGCCGCTCGAGCGCGGTGAGCGAGGATAGGCCCGAGGGATGGGCGAAGATCATCTGGATGGCCTGCAACAACAGCAGAATGCCGCCCGCAACTCGAAAGGCATCCAGAGAAACCCGAAGCGCGGCCAGCACCCGGTTGCCGAACAGTGCAAACCCGAGCAGGACAGTTCCGGCGATCAGGACGGCCTGCCAGGCCAGACGAAACCGCTCAGGCCGGTGAACATCCGCCGTCAGGCCGCCGAACACGATCGCGGTATCGATGGGTCCGATCGCCACAAACAGGGTTGCAAAGGCGGTGATGGTGAAATCAGTGAGCACGGGCTTACCCCGAAATTGAACCCAGGCGGACTTGCTTTGGGGCAGCCGGCGAGCGCCATGTTCCGGCGCTCACCGGCGAAGTTCGGATCGCCAATGGGGCCTGCGGCCAGTATGTTTGTTGAGCGGTCCCTTGCGCGGTCTTCTCAATCCTTCCGGAAGAGAAAAATCATCCACCCGGCCGTCGTCGCCCGAGGTCCCGGGCGGCGCCTTTCGCGCGAGGATCTGCGGACCTGGTTGCCGCTGCACACCGTCGTTCACTGTGTCGGGTGAGCGGCATTTCTCGCGCATGCCGGCGAACAGGCTCCTTGCCCAAGATCCCATTCTTGCGAAGGACGCGTCTTTCGGCCAACCCTCCATACTCGCCACGCTCAATCGACTTCAGGCAGCGGTCTGCTTCCGCGCGGCCTCTATTCTTCGGAATAGCTCCAGCCACCGCTGCTTTTTCGGAGAGAGCGGTAGATCGGAAGGCCGCCAAGCTGGCTTGTCATCGAGCGGAAACTGAGCATCCAACAGTTCGAATTCGGTCGTCTCCTCGGGGGTAAGGCCCGCAAGGACTCGGCGACGCTTCTTGTCAAGCGTGTACATGCACGAAGTTAGCGGCACGGCTTCTCTGCTTGGCGCAACGGCCGACTGAGAAGCCCTTGGCGTGTTCGCTTTCATTGCAGCACCCATCATCGTTGCAGCAAGCTTGGCCCGCAAAATTGGCGCTGTCGCGCAGATAAAATGCGAAGGGAGGCTGGCAGAACCTCCCTCGCCGAGCATCAGGCCGTCACACGCGAATGGGTCTGGTGCAGTTGCCAGAGGCGCAGAGCCGCAACAGCCGCCACCAGGATTCCCGCGATGACGTGGAGCGGTGTCACCGTTGCCTTGGCCGAGAAGAGCAGCACCCAGGGCGACACGGCGACCCAAGCGCCGGCGGCAAGTGCCATCCACTCCGGCCATTCGGCAAAGATCGCCAGCGCTGCTACGGCCAGCGCAGCGATCAGGATGCCGCTCAGCCAGGCATTCCAGTTTGTGGGACTTTCACCGGCGAACCCGAAGGCCCACGGTGACACGAACAAGCCCAGGCCGATTACAAGGTTGACCACATCGGCGATCATGTCCTTTTTCCAGACGGTGTTCATGGTTGCAACTCCCTACATTGGCTCCTTTCCATTCACTCTGTTTCCACAGATTAGTCGCCTCGAGGTCGCTTGACCTGTCGGCGCCACCGGCGGGGGCGAAAGCCCGAGGGGCTCCCGCCCGTGCCGCGGTTACTTGCTGTTGATGGCGATCTGTTTCACCTTCTGCTGCGCGGTCGGTAACTTCGGCAGCGTCACGGTCAGAACGCCATTCTTGAACGACGCCTCGACCTTGTCCTGATCGACATCGTCGACCCGGACGGAACGCTCGAAGCGCCCATAGTAGCGCTCGCTAAAGCGGCGCTCCTTGTCTTCGGTCTCGCTCCTCTTCTCCCCGCTGATGGTCAACAGGCCGTCCCTCAGTTCGAGGTTGACGTCCTTCTCTTCGAGACCGGGAAGTTCAGCGATGACTTTGACTTCGTTCCCGGTCTCGTTGACCTCGACGTTCGGCCACCCCATCGCCTGAGAGCTGAACGGAGCGACATCGAACGAGCGGAAAGCGTCGTCGAACAGTCGGTTCATCTCGCGGTGAAGGGCGAGGAACGGATTGGCTTCATTGCGGTGCAGGCTCACCTCTCGAGAGCCGTTATTCCGCGGAATGAGATCGCGTAGTGCCATAGTTATCCTCCTTTCTGTTCTTCATGTTCACTGGACAGAGCTCCGCCGCGCGCGGCCAAGCTGCGCACAGGCGCGGTTCGACAGCCTCGAACGGACCTCCGTCAGGCCGTCTGCTTCTGTTCGACTTCCTGGTTGTCGTTGCTGACGGTTTCGATCGCGATGCGACGCGGCTTCATCGCCTCCGGCAGTTCCCGAACCAGAGTGATCGTCAGCATGCCGTTTTCGAAAGTCGCATCCTTGACCTGGACATAGTCCGCCAGGTTAAAAACGCGCCTGAACGGCTGCAGGGAGATTCCCTGGTACAGGTAGTCGCGATTATCCTTATTGGGCTCGCGGCACTCGACGGTCAGCGTCGATTGCTCCGCGGTGATGGTGATCTCTTCCGGGCTGAAGCCCGCCAGCGCCAGCGTGATCTGGTACTGGTTTTCGCCGGTACGTGCGATGTCGTACAGCGGATAATTGTCGCTGTCGTTCGTCGCGTTGTTGACGAGGTCGAACAGGCGGTCGAATCCGACGCTCGAACGCCAGAACGGGGACATTTCGTAGTTTCTCATAACCACATCCTCCCTTGAGCAACATGGATAGAGGCAACGCCGGGATTTCCGGCGGTCTCGGCCGGACCCTGATGGCATCCGGCGCCACACATGTGGCACCACAAAAACTAGAAGGGGCCGGATTGGTTTCAAGAGCGATACCCGCGCACGAATTGCATTTTTTCACCGTCCCGGCCCGACCTCGAGAGACCGCGCGCATCGCATCAACGCCAGCCGCGGGTGGTCACGTTTGGCGCTGCGCAACAACCCGCGCGAGCCGCCATGTCCGAGCTCTCACCTCTTGACGCCGCGCGGGGCTTCCCTACGGCGGACAGCTAGACGACTACGCCAGCACAAGCTTTAACCGTCGCGGCTTGAAAACTTCGGGCGTCGTGCCGCGATGCCGCTCTGACGCCCGGCGTAATAGCCAAGAAGCCGAACATCGCACGATACCGGGCGGCCCAGTTGCTGCGCCCGCGCCCCTGTCGGCAGTAGGCCCGTGCTCCCCGCTATCTGGTTGGTTGGCTTTCAAAATCTCGAAGGAACAAACCGCCGGCTTCGACATTCTGTGGACGCCGCCGGTATGACGCGCTTGGGCGCCGTTTCCGGGCCCAAGCCATGCTCGGTAGCTCGAACCCACTTCGCTCTGAGGAGGAATTGGATATGAGCACCCTTTCGGTTCTATCGAATCTGCCCGCGATCCATTCGGACGGCGGGCTGTCCCGCTACCTCGCCACCATTCGCAAGTTTCCGCTGCTGAGTGCGGCCGATGAGGCCATGTACGCGCGCCGCTGGCGCGAGTACGGCGATCGCGAAGCGGCCTATCGCCTGGTCACAAGTCACCTCCGGTTGGCCGCCAAGCTCGCGCTGCGGTATCGCGGCTATGGCCTTCCCGTCGCGGACCTGATCTCGGAGGCGAATGTCGGCTTGATGGTGGCGGTGAAGCGCTTCCAGCCCGAGAAAGGCGTTCGGCTCGCGACCTATGCGATGTGGTGGATCAAAGCGGCGGTCCACGAATACATTCTCAGGTCCTGGTCGCTGGTGAAAATAGGCACCACTGCAGCCCAAAAGAAGCTGTTCTTCAACCTGCGAAAACTCAAGAACCGGATTTCTGCAAGCGAGGACGTCGACCTATCGCCGCAGCAGGCCGAATATATCGCTGGCGAACTAAAAGTAGCTCCGCGTGAGGTCGTCGAGATGAACGGGAGGATCCGGGGTGACACTTCGCTCAACCTGCCCTTGACTTGGGAGGACGGGTCCGAGGAAATCCAGAACTGGCTGATTGATCCGGCCCCAGACCCGGAAACGCTGCTATCGGAAACGGAGGATCGCAACCGGGTAAGGATCGCACTGGACGACGCGCTCGCGCTCCTTAACCCCCGCGAGCGCCGTATCGTCGGCGCGCGGTTCCTGGCCGAACGGCCGAAGACCCTGGAGGAGCTCGCCGCCACTTTCGGCGTGTCACGCGAGCGCGTCCGCCAGATCGAGGTTCGCGCACTACAAAAGATGAGGGGCGCGCTCAGGGCTCGCTTGGATGGATTGCCTCCTGGCTTTCCCGGCGGATGTAAGACCCCGTCCGGCGCAGCGGCTACTGCGGAGAGATAGAAATGAGGATTGCACAGATAGCCCCGCTATTCGAGAGCGTCCCGCCCCGGCTCTATGGGGGAACGGAGCGGCTCGTTTGCTGGCTGACCGAGGAACTGGTCCGACAAGGCCACCAGGTGACGCTGTTCGCGAGCGAGGATTCCATCACCTCCGCCGAGCTCGTCCCCTGCACGCCTCGCGCGCTGCGCCTCGACCCCAACGTCCGCGACGCTCTTCCCCACCAGATGATCATGCTCGACAAGGTGCGCGAGCGCGCCGACGAGTTCGACATTCTCCACTTCCACTCCGACTATCTGCATTTTCCGCTGTTCCGATCTGAACGCGGCAGGACACTGACCACGCTGCACGGCAGGCAGGATCTTCCGGATCATATGCCGTTCTACCGCCGGTTTGCGGACATGCCGCTGGTTTCGATTTCGAATGCGCAACGGTCGCCGCTTCCAGGGGCGAACTTCGTGGCGACGGTCTATCATGGCCTTCCACTCGATCTGCACATTCCGAGCTACAATCCGAAAGGCGGCTATCTGGCGTTTCTCGGCCGGATCTCACCGGAGAAACGTCCCGACCGCGCCATCGCAATCGCGCGGGCGGCCGGCCTTCCGCTGAAGATAGCTGCGAAGGTCGACAAGGCCGACGACGCCTATTTCCGCGGCGTCATCGCCCCGATGCTGGACGAGCCGGGAACTGAGTTCATCGGCGAGATCAATGAGAGCGCCAAGAGCGAATTTCTCGGCGAAGCGGCCGCGCTGCTCTTTCCAATCGACTGGCCGGAGCCTTTCGGCCTGGTCATGATTGAAGCCATGGCCTGCGGCACGCCGGTGCTCGCCCTCCGTTGCGGGTCGGTCCCGGAAATCGTCGAGGACGGACTGACTGGACGCATCGTGTCCGACGTCGATGAGGCTGTGCGGGCCATTCCCGGATTGCTGCAACTCGACCGCAAGGGCGTCCGTGCCCGTTTCGAGGAACGTTTCTCCTCCGCCCGCATGGCGGCGGACTACGGCCGGATCTACCAGCGGATGCTTCGCAGGCTTCCGACACCCAGCTCCCCCCATCGGCACTCGCTGCGCGTTCGGCCACCCTTCACGGACAGGGCCCCAGAAGCGCCGCCCACGGCCACGTAAATTGAAGGCACGACCTGCGGCACTGCGGAAAGTCGGCGAGAGGAGCCGCGCGCCGTTGAGATCACCCACGTGACGGCTCGCGGTGGCGCGGCAATGTCATCGCGGAAACGTCTGCCCGCGGTTCGAAAAATTTAGGTGACTCCTCTTGACCTCAGCTTTGCCTCGCCTAAGTCGATTTTGCCGGAGGGCCGGTTACGGCCCCGGTTCTGATGACATCGCTGAATTGCAGGGAGGATGTGCATGCATTTCCGTCCATTGCACGATCGCGTGCTGGTGCGACGCATCGATGCCGAGGAGAGGACTGCCGGCGGCATCATCATTCCGGACACCGCGAAGGAAAAGCCGCAAGAGGGCGAGGTGATCGCCGCCGGTCCGGGCGGCCGTAACGAACAGGGCCAATTGATGCCGCTCGACGTGAAGCCTGGCGATCGGGTCCTGTTCGGCAAATGGTCCGGTACGGAGGTCAAGATCGACGGCAAAGAACTTCTCATCATGAAAGAGAGCGACCTTCTGGGTGTCGTCGAGAAGACCTCCGCGACGAAGAAAGCCGCTTGAAGCGCTGACAGTCATTAGAGGGGAAAGGAGAGAACGTCATGGCTGCCAAGGAGGTAAAATTCTCAACGGAAGCTCGCGATCGCATGCTGCGCGGCGTCGATACGCTGGCAAACGCCGTCAAGGTGACACTCGGGCCGAAAGGCCGCAACGTCGTGATCGAGAAATCTTTCGGCGCGCCGCGCATCACCAAAGATGGTGTCACGGTCGCCAAGGAAATCGAGCTCGAAGACAAGTTTGAGAATATGGGCGCGCAGATGGTCCGCGAGGTGGCCTCCAAAACCAGCGACGTCGCCGGCGACGGCACGACGACCGCGACCGTGCTGGCGCAATCGATCGTCAAGGAAGGCGCGAAGTCCGTTGCTGCGGGCATGAACCCGATGGACCTCAAGCGGGGCATCGACCTAGCGGTCGAGGCGATCGTCAATGATCTCCGATCGCACGCCAAGAAGGTCACCGCGAACAACGAGATCGCCCAGGTCGCTACGATCTCGGCGAATGGCGACACCGAGATCGGCCGCTTCCTTGCTGAGGCCATGCAGAAAGTCGGCAATGAAGGCGTCATTACGGTGGAGGAGGCAAAGAGCCTTAATACGGAGTTGGAGGTGGTCGAGGGCATGCAGTTCGACCGCGGCTACATCTCGCCTTATTTCGTCACCAATGCCGAAAAGATGCGGGCCGAGCTCGAAGACCCCTACATCCTGATCCATGAGAAAAAGCTGTCCGCACTGCAATCGATGCTGCCGCTGCTCGAGTCGGTGGTGCAGTCGGGCAAGCCGCTGCTGATCATCGCCGAGGACATCGAAGGCGAGGCGTTGGCGACGCTGGTCGTCAACAAACTGCGCGGCGGGCTGAAAATCGCAGCCGTCAAGGCACCGGGCTTCGGCGATCGCCGCAAGGCGATGCTGGAGGACATCGCGATCCTCACCGGCGGCACAATGATCGCCGAAGATCTCGGCATCAAGCTCGAGAACGTCACGCTCAACATGCTCGGCCGGGCCAAGAAGGTGGTAATCGACAAGGAGAATACCACCATCGTCAACGGCGCCGGCGCCAAGAAGGACATCGAGGCGCGCGTCGCCCAGATCAAGCTGCAGATCGAGGAGACGACCTCGGATTACGATCGCGAGAAGCTGCAGGAGCGGCTTGCCAAGCTCGCCGGCGGCGTGGCCGTGATCCGGGTCGGCGGCGCCACCGAAGTCGAGGTCAAGGAGCGCAAGGATCGCGTTGACGATGCGATGCATGCGACGCGCGCCGCTGTGGAAGAAGGCATCCTGCCGGGCGGCGGAGTGGCGCTATTGCGCGCGCTCAAGGCGCTTGAACGCGTCAAGACCGCCAACGCCGACCAAAAAGCCGGCGTCGATATCGTGCGGCGCGCGATCCAGATGCCGGCCAGGCAGATCGTCGAGAATGCCGGAGAAGACGGCTCGCTGGTGGTCGGCAAGCTGATTGAGAAAAGTGACTACAATTGGGGCTTCAACGCGGCGACCGGCGAGTACCAGGATCTGGTGCGGGCCGGCGTGATCGACCCGGCCAAGGTGGTTCGCACGGCCTTGCAGGATGCCGCATCTATCGCCGCCCTCCTGATCACCACCGAGGCGCTCGTCGCCGAGAAGCCGAAGAAGGCGGAGGCCCCCGCCGCGCCGCCGATGGACTTCTAGCTTGGCGGACAAGCCAACGGACCTATCCCTCGAACTAGGAAAGGACACATCGACAATAGGAGCTATCAGATGAACAGGAATCTTCAGCGAAGGCTGCGTAGGAATGGAGCGGCGACCGTGCACTGGCTGATGTTCACCCTGAGCTGCACCACGATCGCTTGGATCAGTCTTTTTCGAACGATAGGAGGATGAGATGATCGCCGATCGCACCATCATCTCCGCTCGGGCGGAGAAATCCCAGATGGTCCCCGCGCAACGCCTGGTGCGGCGGATACTCACGGCGTCCATGGCTGCGCTACTCATGCTGCCGTCGCTGGCGGCCTGGGGAACGGATCGTATGCCGGGCAAACCTGGTTCGGCCGACGCCTTCGAAAGAAAGATCGCGCTCCCGCCGATTCCCCATCTCGAGTCGATGCCATGGATGACGTGGAATGCGGGCGTGAACACCCTGAAGGTCGATACGCTGAGGCCGCCGCAAACGCCACATTGGCTCGCGCCGGCGCCACGCGAGTTCACGGCACCGTCGTTCAGCTCTTGACGGCGTGAGCGAACGATCTCGCTCCGGCCGCTCTGGGACGCGCAAGCTCGGTACCATGATCAAAATCATCGACGGCCGGGTCGCCGGCTTTCAACCGCAGCAGGGGAGCCGTCGGGGACAGCGAAGCTGATCTGGACGGCTGGGGGCATGTGCCCGGGCCCGGCCACACATAATCCGGAGAGCAGGCCGCCGGCTCACCACAGCCTGAACTTTGGGAGCGATCGCGGCACCAAGGGCGTTCGGGAAGGTTTCACAGTGGGTCTTATTCGGAGCCGAGCGCCAACTTTTGTTGACACGCTGACGACGCGGACCTGGCCTCCGCAACCTTTTCGAGAAGTGATGTTTCAGGGCGCATCGAATCTGGGCGGCCATGGCCGAAGTCTTGAGCCGGTAGGCGGTGCCTGGTGCCACGACCCGCGTGCTCAACCAACCATCGGGCAGGATTGCAGGACTGGAATCCTGTTGGACACTGAGACCACCGGCCTCGACCACGCCAGAGACGAGATCATCGAACTGGTCAAATTCGACTACTCGGCCGATGGCCGCGTCGGCGGCGTCAGAGACATCTTCTCCGCCTTCAACGAACCGAGTGCGCCGATTTCCGCGGAAGTTACCGCGCTCACCGGCATCACCGACGACACTCGCGGGCGCGCAACTCGGTATCTGCTGAACGGCGCCGGCTTCTTCCGCCAGGCCCACCGGGCGGTCGACGACTGCCACGCCTGCTTGAGGTTCTCGCGTTCGAGCTTCCGACGACGCGGGCGCCGGCGCTCGCGCCACTGCTCGAGACCGCCCGGGTCTGGGCGGAGCAGACCGCATTCGAACTCGAGGACTCCCTAAATAGGGGTACCGTTGGAATGACCGCAGCGACGGTCGTGAGAGCTGGTACATCGACGCCCGTGAGACCGCCGTAGGCGACGAGATCGTGTTTCCGCTAACCGAGATCTATATGCGTGACGTCGGTCTCGGCGTGCCGCGGCTGACCGCCTTCACTCGCTTTCCTGCATGGCCTGAAGGCGGCCGGCGGACCAATCGGGAGCGTTGGCCTAACGGCCGAGCCGCTTCTCGACGCGCTTGCGGGTGTTGCCGACCTTCTTGACGGCCTTCTTCACGGCCGATGCCGAACGGCCGGTCTTCTTGGCTTAGTACCGCACTTCGTAATCCTGTCCCTTGGCGACGCGTGCCCGGTCCTGCTTGCGTCCACGCGTGGTCTTCTTCTTCTTCGCTGCGGCCATCGGCTCCTCCTCTTGCGAACTGATGACGATGCAACGCCGCAAGGATTCGCGGGTTCCGGAAACGAATCCTGCCGTCCCGGCTTGAGTCCGCGAGTTGGTGCGTTGGAGTTCGTTGCGTGGCGTTTCAGCGGCGTAAACCGGCGGCGATCGGCGTGAAGGCGCCGTTCCCGGGTTTCGTAGAACCGGCCTTGGCATCATCGATCGAGAAGGTGCCGTCCGGAGCGCGATGGATTCATGAAATCAAGTTCGATGGCTACCGCGTCCAGGTCCATCTGGCGAACGAAGCCGTGAAGGTCTTCACCCGCCGCGGTCACGACTGGACCGACCGCTTGAAGAAGGTCGCCGACGACGCCTGGCACATCAAGGCGGGGTCGGCGATCGTGGACGGCGAAGTCGTGGTCCCCGCTGCGGACGGCACGACAGACTTCTCGGTCCTTCAGAACGAACTGAAAGGCAAGTCGACCAGCATCGTACTGGTCGCCTTCGATCTTCTGTACCTGAACGGCCGCGACCTCCGGAAGCTACCGCTCTTCCAGCGCAAGACAGAACTCAAGAAGATCATCGACGGTACCGAGATTCAGTTCAGCGAAAGCTTCGAGCTTGAAGGCCGCGAGATGTTCGAGCACGCCTGCAAGATCGGACTGGAGGGCGTTGTCTCGAAGGTACGCGACAGCGAGTACGCCAGCGGCCGCGGCAAAAACTGGGTCAAGAAGACCTGCGCGCAGCGCGAGACCCTGACGATCGCCGGTTTCGCGCTCGACGAAGGCAAGTGGGATGGCATTTATCTCGGTCGGCGCAAGGGGGGCGATCTGGTCTACGCCGGCAAGGTCGACCACGGCTTCGATAAGGTCTCCGCAGCCGACCTGCAAAGGCGACTGAAGCCGCTAATCCGGAAGACGCAGCCGTACGCGAAGCGGATCGCCCACAAGGGCATCTGGGTGGAGCCGAAGCTGCTCGCCGAGGTCGAATATCGGACCAAGTCGGCGGAAGGAAAGGTGAGGCACCCGTTTTTCAAGGGGCTGCGCGAGGACCTTTGAGAGGCGAGTGCGGCCGAACTATCGGCGAGAACAGGCGTTTACCGACCATGTCAGACGCGTTCGACTACTTCCGCGCCTATGCCGTCCGAGCTCTTTGCAAGGCGCGAGCGATGCCGAAGGGCCGGATGAAGCACCTGCAGCTGGTGGCCGGCCGGATCTACAATCTCCTCAAGAAGGAGGCTGCCTACGGCCCCAATACGCAGCACCTCGAGGACTTCCGAGCAGCCCAGAAGCTCGAGAGCTCTCTCGAACGCCGGCCAAGTGACCGTTCCGGCGGTCGCCTTACTCCGGCTGCGCCGCAAAGCGCGGACCGGGAGGTTCGCTGAATGCCTTCGCTCGACGCTCGCGGTGTGGCAAGTCTCCTGCGAGAGTACGCGCAGCGTATCGCTTTGCGGGGCGGCAATCCCTACCGGGCGAAAGCCTACTCTCGGGCCGCCGACAGCCTAGGGGCTCTTGCCGTTCCTCTGCACGTGCTCATCGCCGAAGATCGCCTTACTGAGATCCCGGGCGTGGGGGAAGCGATCGCCGACATCATCACCAAGCTGCACAAGACGGGCAGTCATCCCAGCCTCGAAAAGCTGCGGAAGGAGATTCCCGAGGGCGTGCTCGAGATGCTCGCTGTGCCCGGCCTTCGTCCAGAGAAGGTGCTGCGCCTATATAAGGATCTCGGCATCGGCTCCCTCGCCGAACTGGAGACCGCCGCCAAGGACGACCGCATCAAGAAGGCGAAAGGACTCGGCGCCGCGCTGCAGGCCAAGATCCTGCAGAACTTGGCGATCGCCAGAAGTGGAGAAGGCCGCCTTCACCTGCACCGTGCCGCCGCTCTGCTCGCGCACGCGAAGGACTCCATGCGGAAGGCCCGGCCCGAGCTCAAGCGCGTGACGATCGCCGGCGATTTCCGCCGTGGCTGCGAACTCGTCGGCGACCTTGCGATCGTTGCGGAGGCTGCCAAGACCGACAAGACGCCGGAGCCTTCAGCCGAGGGCCTGCAAATCTCCGTCGCGGACCGCAAGCACTTCGGAGCCGCCCTTCTTTTCGCCACCGGCTCCGCCGCTCACATCGAGCAGCTCCAAGCCTTGGCCGCCGAGAAGGGCATGCGGTTGGATGCTGACGGCCTGCACAAGGGCCGCACACTGGTCGCCGGCGAGGAGGCAGACATCTACCAGGCTCTCGGGCTGCCCTTCATCGATCCCGAGCTGCGGGAGGGCCGCGGCGAGGTCGAGCTGGCTCTCAAGCGTAAGTTGCCGAAGCTCGTCACCGACAAGGACCTGCGCGGAATCCTTCATTGCCACACCGATGCCTCGGACGGGACCGAGACCTTGGAGACAATGGCGAAAGCGACGCGCCAGCGCGGATTCGAGTATTTCGGGGTCGCCGACCATTCGAAGTCCGCCCACTATGCCGGCGGTCTCTCCGTGGAGGAGATCGCGCAGCAGCACCGGGAAGCCGACCGGCTGAACAAGCGCTTCAGTAAGGATTTCCGGATCCTCAAAGGCATCGAGTCGGACATTCTGGCCGATGGTTCGCTAGACTATGCGGATGACGTGCTGGAGCGCTTCGATTTCGTGGTGGCCAGTATCCACGGCCGGTTCAAACTGGACCGGAAGGCGCAGACGCAGCGCCTGCTGCGGGCCATTTCCGATCCTCACACGACCATCATCGGCCACATGACCGGGCGGCAGCTTCAGCGGCGCCCGGGCTACGAAATCGACGTCGAGAAGGTGCTGCGGGCCTGCGCCAAGCATGACATCGTGGTCGAGATCAACGCCCACCCGTGGCGACTCGACCTCGATTGGCGTTGGCACCAGGCTGCGCTCGAGTTCGGCTGCATGATGAGCATCAATCCGGACGCGCATTCGATCCCCGAGCTCGACCACATGCACTGGGGCGTCGTGATGGCGCGCAAGGGCGGCGTCCCTGCCGACCGGATCCTAAACGCGATGACATTGCCGGAAATCACGCGCTACTTGCGACAGAAGCGACGCTCGTTCGCCCGCGCTGCCTGATGGCGCAAACGCACGGCCTCTCGCTCGAGGGAAGGGTGATTGCGGTAGCCGCCGATCGCAGGCACCACTGAACGTACCGACGGGTTCTCGCCGAAGGCCCGCGGTAATGCGGTTGAAGTAGTCAGGCTTTGTCGTGCGCGTACTTTTCCAGAACGAGTCGATTGTATTCGTCCCTCACGGCTCTGCGCGAGACGTGACCTTTTCGATCCTTGGCGATCTTCAGAAGATCGGGATCGGTAGGAGCCCGCGATTTCCGTCGAAATCTCGCGAAGAGCCCTTTAGTGGGCTGGGACGCGCTACCGAACAGCCAGTCAAACCAACTCATTGTGGCCTCCCGGACAGACTGCGAGCTGAGAGTTTATCAATACGCTCCAGCCATGGGAATACGCATCAACCGCGTTCACGGGGAAACGCCAATAGAAATTATTCCATTGTTTGACCTCACTTTTTTTGAAGGTCCGTTTCGGCGACCTCACGCACATCCTGCATGGCAGGGGGCGGGCAATAACCGGCAGGGCAATATGGAAAACGTCCCGCCGCTAAATCATCGAGGCCCACAGGCGGCCTGAATGCGCCCGATGATGGAGCGCCAAATCGACTGATCCGCGCGCCGATCAGGCGGGTAGAGCAACGGTGAGGTTCGCACCGTTCAGTTGCCCTGGGGAAACGGATAAGGTGCCACCGTGAGCCTCGACGATCGACCGGCAGATAGCCAAGCCTATTCCGGTGCCTTTCGCTTTCTTTGTGAAGAACGGTTCGAAGATCCGGTCGACGTCCTTCGGATCGATGCCAGGACCTGAATCTTCGACCGATATGGTGACCGCGCTATCCTGGTTGAAACCCGAGGTCACGCGCAAGATGCGTGCGCGCCCGTCGTCAGCCTGCATCGCTTCGATCGCGTTGGTGACGAGGTTAACCAGCACCTGCTGAAGCTGACCACGATCGCCACGTATTGATGGCAGTCCGGGTTCGCAGTGGATCCGCGTGGCAACCCCGGCAGCCGCCAACTCGGTTTGCATCAACGAAACCGTTTCGGCAATCAGTTCTCCGACGTCGACGGCCTCTTCCTGATGACGCCGTGAGAACATGTCGCGTATCGACTGAACGATCGCGTTTGCCCGATGCCCGTCAGCGACAACTTCCTTCAGTGCTTCCCGAACGTGACCGAGATCGGACGGGGTCCTGTCGAGCCATCGCAGCCCGGCTCCGGCGTGCGCGACCATTGCACCCAGGGGCTGCTTTATCTCATGCGCCAGACCGGCCGAAACGACTTCCATGGATATGAGCCGAGCCTCGCGTTCCCGGTTTTGAGCCAACAAGGACCAGGCGAGACGGATGTATAGCAGTGTCGATTCTGAGAGCAGCACAAGAAGAACGAAGAACGAGGACAGCAGTCCGTATGTGCGCCCAGTGTACCAGCCAACCGTAAAGCGCTTCTGCGCATCAAGAAGCAGGAGCGTCTCGATCAACCAGGCCCACAGAGCGAGGAGCAGCCAAAGATCCAAAATCGAAGATCGACGCCACCACAGCAGCACAATCGCAAGCGCCGTCAGTATTGCGATCGAAGGCGCTCCAAAGCGCATCCATGCGCCGTTGCCGGTGATTGCGTCAACCATGAGCGCCGGCATTGCATTGGCACCGATCGTCACAAGCCAAGTCAGGGCACCCGCGAGGAGCAGCGTGACCGCCGCACTCACAACGATAGCGGATCTAGCGGAATCCCGCCGAGGCAGAACAGCGGGCTGGTCGCGGTCAAGCAGAGTGTATGCGATCACCGAGAACGGAAGCGCGACATGCCAAAAGATATAGAGCCAGATCGTTGTCGAAGGTCCGGCGCTGAGCAGTCCGTTCGGAGTGAACGCGCCCGGAAAAGTGAGAAGGTGGGGAACGATCATCGCTGCTGAAAAGAGATACCCGATCGCCAGCGCCAGCACTGCCCGGGAGCGCACCAAAGAGAATTGGGCAAACAGCAGCACCGAAGTGATCAGATCGTTGAAGAAGAGAACCGTATCAACGATCGGGATGAATGTATCCACCCGGGCAAGTGGCTCGTGCCGAGGAGGAATGCTCAGGAGAAACGCGGCGAATAATATGCCCGCAATGATCAGCGCGAGCCGCTTCTGCGCTCCGGTCGGTGGTAGTGCCGAAAGGAGGAAGGAGTGTCCTTCAGGCGCAATAGCGTTGGCCTCACCGAGAATCGCGGCCCGTGTGGCGGGCCCGGTATGTAGCGTGAATTCGACCACGACAACCCCCGCTGACTGTCAGTCTCTTGGTTTGCACGGCGTCGATCGCGATCTGTGTAGTTTACCTGCCCCGGCAAGCTATGGCGAGGGGCTTCTCCGCGGCCCGGCCGCGCCGCGGACGGCCGACCCAAGGCCGTCGACCAGTATGGAACAAGACCGGGATGCCCGACTGGTCGTGGACGGTCGCGGAAGATCTTTGCTAGTATTTGCTGAGCGCGCGGGACGTCCAACATCCCGCATCTTGCCGGGTGTCCAATGCAGGGGTCATTCGAAGCGCAGCCGGTCGTTTTCATCGTCGATGACGACACATCGATGCGCAAGGGACTTGCCGCACTGCTGCAGTCCGTCGGGCTGCGGACGGAGACATTTGCGACGGCGGCGGAGTTTCTGGCGGTCAAACTACCAGATGCTCCCTGTTGCCTGATCCTCGATGTCAGGATGCCCGGCGTGAGCGGGCTCGATGTCCAGACCAAGCTGGCGGCCCTCAACATTGATATTCCGATCATCTTCGTCACCGGTCACGGCGATATCCCGATGTCGGTCCGGGCCATGAAGGCGGGTGCGATTGAATTCCTCACCAAGCCCGTCCGCGAACAGGATTTCCTTGATGCGGTCCAGGCGGCGCTCGAGCGCGACAAGGCTCGGCGCGAGCAGACTTTGGGCACGGGCGATCCGCGGCCCGAGCGCCGTCTTGCGGCTATCCTCGCCGCCGACGTCGCGGGTTACTCGCGTCTGATGGGCGCCGATGAGGTCGGCACGCTCGCGGCACTGAAGGCGCACCGGCGTGACATCGTCGATCCCGCGATCGCGGCTCAGAAGGGGCGCATCGTGAAGACCACCGGGGACGGCATGCTGGTCGAGTTCGCGAGTGCCGTCGGCGCCGTGACATGCCCTGTTGCGGTGCAGAAAAAAATGGCGGAACGAGCAGTTGAGAAGACCATCCGCATTCAGTATCGCGTCGGGATCAACGTCGGCGACATCATCATCGAGGCGGGCGACATTTTTGGCGACGGTGTCAATGTCGCGGTCAGGGTCGAGAACGAGTGTGAGCCGGGCAGTGTGTGCCTGTCAGACGACGCCTACCGGCAAGTGCGCGGAAAGACGGCGTTTACATTTGAGGATCTCGGCGAAAAATCGCTCAAGAACATCGATCGGCCGGTGCGGATTTATGCCGTTCGGTGGCCCACCGAGGGATCCCGCCTTTCGTCAGGTGTTCAATGATGCAGGGAGCATTCGAACCGCAACCGGTCGTTTTCATCGTCGATGATGACCTGTCGATGCGCAAGGGGCTTGCCGCTCTGCTGGAATCGGTGGGCCTGCGAACACAGACATTCGCGACGGCGACGGAGTTTCTGGCTGTCAAATTACCGGACGCGCCATGCTGCCTAGTCCTCGACGTGAGGATGCCGGGAGTGAGCGGGCTCGACGTCCAGACCAAGCTCGCCACTCTCAACATCGATGTTCCGATCATCTTCGTGACCGGGCACGGGGACATTCCGATGACGGTCCGGGCGATGAAGGCAGGCGCCGTCGAATTCCTCACCAAGCCGGTTCGTGAACAGGAATTCCTCGATGCCGTACAGGTTGCGCTTGAACGCGACAAAGCGCGACATGAACAGGATAGGACGCTCTCTGACCTGCGGGCGAGGTTCGAAAGCCTGACCCCCCGTGAGCAGGAGGTGATGGCCGGCGTCACCAAGGGCCTGATGAACAAGCAGGTCGCGGGCGAGATGGGAATCTCCGAGGATACGGTGAAAGTGCATCGCGGCAACGTAACGCGAAAGATGGGCGCCAAGTCGTTGGTCGATCTGGCGCGGATGGCGGATCTTCTCGGCCTTCGTTCAAGGTCGTAGTCAACTACCACCTTGGTGGGGACTCCATCAGCAGGGTAGATAGCCATATTCTCCCGGAAGGCGCTTGCGTGCCGGGTCGCAACAGTTGATGCTTGGCATCAAGGATACCGACTTGAGCAACCCACCGGTCATTTCGATCATAGACGACGACGAGTTCTACCGCCGCGGCATCGCCAGCTTCGTCGACTCGCTCGGCTATTCGGTTGCGACCTTCGCCTCGCCGGAGGAATTCTTGAGTTCTGGGCGCCTGGACGAAACGGCGTGCCTCATCTCCGACATCCAGATGCCCGGCATTGATGGGCTCCAATTGCATGAGAGGCTCGTTGCCAAAGGCTGCCGCCTCCCTGTCATCTTCGTGACCGCCTACCCGCATGCAACCCGGCGAAACCAGGCGCTGGCTACGGGAGTGCTCGGTATTCTGGACAAGCCGTTCAGCGAAGAGAAATTGATTTCTCTGCTGGAGAAGGCGGTTGCCTCGCCTTGAGGCCTGGACGCTCGGCCGCTGCCGCTCGCAATGACGCTTCCTCGCGAAGTAAATTTCCATTGGGCCCGCGCTCGTTTCCGCATCGGCTGCGCTGCCTTACACCTTCGTGTAAACGCGACGCGCTAAAGTGGGGCTGCCGCTCCACTTGTGCGCAATAGCGCGGATTGTCGCTCACGCACTAAGGTTGAATTCGCAAGATAGCTCCGAGATGGAGATCGCGATGTTGCAGGCAATCGACGAGTCTCGCGCGAGTACCCGGGATCGGCGGCGTGATCGCCGGGATGCTCCGCAGCATCAGGCCCTATTTTCATTGGGTAACACTTCGAATTTCGCTCAAAGCCGGAGTCTCGGCATCCGCGGCTTTTTATCGCTTGATAAACTTATGTTAGAAGTCGTAGGCTGGTACTTGGTTAGGGCAGATCTAACGTTCAACCGGAACGTGTTCCTTCGAAGCGATTGGGCATCGCAGAAAGAAGGTGATCATGCGGCAATCGGGAATGCCGGTGTTCTGATCGCTCACAAGCAAGGCCATTGGCGGCCGTTTGCGATCTCAAAGCACCAGATTGTTGGCGAACCCCACTCTAGAACAGAGTCGACTGCGCTCCGCCTGACTCGCGGCGGACCGTTTGAGCCCGTTGACGGCGACGAGGGCATCGTTCGCCGAACCAGTGCTGTTGCGTCCAAAAACAAAAAACAATTGAAAAATAGGGGGAGATCAATGCCAAACCCTATCCAAGGATCGCTACAACCCATCGCCCGCGTCGCTTCGCTTTCGGCCGCTCTGGTGCTTTCGATCATCAGCCCGGCAGCGGCCCTCCAGCCGATTTCTCTGCACCAGCAAAACCAGGACATCGTCGAGGTCCGCGCCGGTGCACGTGGTGGCCGGGTCGCGATGGGCCCGCGCGGCGGCGCTGTCGTTCATCGCGGCGGAGCCGTCGTGGGCCCGCGGGGCGCTGCGTATCGCGGACGCACCGCCGTGGTGGGGCCACGCGGCAACGTCGCAGTCCGCAGCACGACGGCGGTCGCCCGCCGTGGAGGCTGGGCGCGCCCGAGCTGGTACCGCTGGCCCGCCGGTGGCGCCATTGCCGCGGGCGCCGCCATCGGCATGGTCACGGCAGCCACCGCCGCGGCATGGGCGGGCGCTCCACCCGCGGCGGGGATGTGCTGGTACTACACCGACCCGTCGCGAACCCAGGGCTTCTGGGACTATTGCCAATAGCCGGATGGAGCCTGCGATGTCGCTGGAGAGGGCAGAAACGACGGTCGTTCGAACCGAGGAGGAGATGACCTTCGTTCCTGGCGGCACATTCCGCATGGGCTCCGACCATCACTATCCCGAAGAAGCGCCGGCGCATCGCGTTTCGGTGGACGGCTTCTGGATCGACCGCACACCGGTGACAAACCGTCAATTCAAGGAGTTCGTCAACGCGACCGGCCACGTCACGACCGCGGAGATGGTGCCTGACGCAAAGGATTATCCGGGCGCGCTCCCCAAAATGCTCTTCTCGGGTTCGCTGGTCTTCGCGCCGAAGCCGCGCATCACAAACCCGAAGGACTGGGGCCAGTGGTGGACTTTCATGAAGGGTGCCTCCTGGCGCCATCCTTACGGACCGAAAAGCAATCTTGTGGGATTGGATGATCATCCCGTGGTCCACGTCTCCTACAGCGACGCGCTCGCCTATGCGCGCTGGGCCGGCAAGGACCTGCCGACGGAAGCTGAATGGGAATTCGCCGCGCGTGGCGGGCTTGATGGCCAGGAATTTGCCTGGGGCAACACGCTGACGCCGGACGGAAGGCACATGGCCAACACATGGCAGGGCGACTTTCCGACACAGAATCTGCGCGAGGACGGCTTTGAGCGAACCTCGCCTGTGACGGGGTTCCCGCCGAACGGCTACGGCCTCTACGACATGATCGGCAACGTCTGGGAGTGGACCTCGGATTGGTGGTCGGACAGGCATGAGCCCGATGCGGCGAAGCCGTGCTGTGTTCCACACAATCCGCGCGGAGGACGTGCGGATCAAAGTCTTGATCCATGTCAATCGAGCATCCGCATACCGCGAAAAGTCTTGAAAGGCGGCTCGCATCTTTGCGCGCCGAACTACTGCCGCCGCTATCGCCCGGCTGCCCGCCATGCGGAGCCCGTCGATACATCGACGAGCCATGTCGGCTTCCGCTGCGTGCGAAGGGACAGGCCGGAGGCATAGCCAAGAGGATCGAACGCCCCCCAACACCCCAGGTCAATTTGCAAGACGGAAGGAGAGCAATGATGAGCGACGACTCCGACAACAACGCAGGCCATACTCCTGATGCAGCGGCCGATCCCAACAAGAACGTCACCGGCAACGGACGATCGGCATTCTCGCGACGAGGTGTTCTGCTCGGAACGACCGCGCTCGGCGCCGCTGCGGCCCTTCCCGGATCGCCGATCGCGCCCGCCGCGGCTCAACAGGCGCCACCCCCGAGCGCAGCGGCGAAGTCGATGCTGGCCAAGAAGGGATACAAGGGCACGATCAATCTCGATATCCGCGATTCCAAGCCGGATTGGGATCCCTTCGTCTCGAAGCGCGCGCCCGAAGGGGCGCCCAACGTCCTGGTGATCCTCTACGACGACACCGGGCTCGCGGCGTGGTCGCCGTTCGGCGGAGGCATCAACATGCCGACCTTGCAGAAGCTGGCCGACAACGGTCTGATGTATTCGCAGTGGCATACGACCGCACTCTGTTCGCCGACGCGCTCGACCTTCCTGACGGGACGTAATCACCACCTCAACGGTTTCTCCTGTCTGACCGAAGCGGCTCAAGGCTATCCCGGCTGGAGCGGCCGGCTTCCGGACGAGTGCGCGACGGTCGGCCAGGTCCTGCAGGACGCTGGCTGGAGCACCTTCTGGCTGGGCAAGAATCACAACGTGCCCGAGCCGGATGTCGCGCCTGGTGCCACCCGCTCCCATTGGCCGCTGTACAAGGGCTTCGACCGCTATTACGGCTTCCTCGGCGGCGAGACCAACCAATGGTTCCCGGACCTCGTCGAGGACAACAGGTTCATCGACCAGCCTTACGCGCCGGAAGATGGCTACCATCTCTCGAAAGATCTGGCCGATCAGGCCTTGCAGATGATCCGCGACCAGAAGGCCAGCAATCCTTCGAAGCCCTGGTTCATGTGGCTTTGCCCGGGAGCGAACCACGCCCCGCATCATGCGCCAAAGGAGTACATCGCCAAGTACAAGGGCAAGTTCGACGAAGGCTACGATGCCTATCGTGAATGGGTGCTGCCTCGGATGATCGCGAAAGGGCTACTGCCGAAGGACACCAAACTCACTCCGGAAAACCCGATTCCGGTTGAAGTCGCCAATCCCGACGATGCCGTGAGGCCCTGGAATTCGCTCAACGCGGACGAGAAGAGGCTGTTCTCGCGGATGGCCGAAGTCTACGCCGGCTTCTCAGAGTACACCGACGCTCAGATTGGCCGGCTGATCGACTACCTCGACAAGAGCGGTCAGCTCGACAACACCATCGTGTTCTACTGTGCCGACAACGGCGCCTCCGGAGAGGGCAGTCCCAACGGGACCGTCAACGAGAACAAGTTCTTCAACAACTATCCGGACGAGCTTTCCGAGAACATGAAGTATCTCGAAGTGCTGGGCAGTCCGGAGACCTACAACCACTTCCCGACCGGCTGGGCGATGGCGTTTTCCACGCCGTTCAAGATGTTCAAGCGCTACTCCGAATATGCCGGCGGCACCTGCTGTCCGCTGGTGATTTCCTGGCCCAAGGGCATCAAGGCGAAAGGCGAGGTCCGCAACCAGTATCATCACTCCGTCGACATCGTTCCGACGGTGCTGGACGTCTGCAACGTCGAAATGCCGAAGGTCTATCGCGGGGTCGAGCAATATCCGCTGTCCGGAGTGTCGATGCGCTACACCTTCGACGCGCAGCCGGACGCACCGACCCAGAAGAAGCGCCAATACTATGCGATGCTGGGCACGCGCGGCATGTGGGAAGACGGCTGGAAGGCGTCGGCACTCCACGCGCCCTTCACGTCGAAAGGGCATTTCGACCAGGACCAGTGGGAACTTTACCACGTCGACGTCGACCGCTCCGAATCCAACAACCTCGCGAAGCAGAATCCCGACAAGCTCCAGGCCCTCATCAAGGCTTGGTTCGAAGAGGCCGACAAGAACCTGGTGTTGCCGCTGGACGATCGAACCCCGCTGGAGATCCTGGGCGTGGAGAGACCGAGCGAAGAGAAGCCACGGCTGCGCTACGTCTACTACCCGGGGACCTCGGCGGTGCCGGAGGGCGTCGCGGTGAGCATCCGCGGCCGCTCCTACAAGATCATCGCCGACGTCGAGATCTCCGATCCGGATGCATCCGGCGTGATCTTCGCGCATGGCTCGCGGTTCGGCGGGCATTCGCTGTTCCTGAAGGACCGCAAGCTCAACTACGTCTACAACTTCCTGGGCATCAAGCCGGAGCAGAGACTGGTCTCGGAGGAGCTCAAGCCGGGCAAGTACACGCTCGGCATGGAGTTCGTGCGCGAGAAAGCCGGTCCCAAAGGCGAGTCGCTCGGCAAGTCGACCCTTTACGTCAACGACAGGGCGGTTGCGCAGGGCGACATGCGGGTGCAGTCCGGCAAGTTCACCTTGTCGGGCGACGGCCTCTGCATCGGGCGCGACAGCGGCGACGCGGTCAGCCAGGAGTACAAGACGCCCGGGACGTTCCAGGGCGGTACGATCCTGGGTGTCGCGGTGGACGTGAGCCCGGAGGTCTATCACGACCTCCAGAAGGAGGCCGCTCGCGCGATGGCGCGCGATTAAGCGCCGCTGCGCGGCGAGGCCGATAGCACGGCTCGGTCGGGCGGCGTACCAGTCGCCCGACCACCCAGGGGAAAAGGCAGTGCTCATCATCGTTCTCATTTATCTGGGTCTGGTCTGGCTGGTGTTCTTCCGCTTCCGCTGGCTGCCGTTCAATTGGGGATTCGGTGGCCTGGCGGCACTTGTCGGTGCCGCGATCGTCATGACGTTCGTCGGGCTGCTTTCCCATCTGACGCCTTCGGGCCGCATCGAGGTAATGGGCAAGGTCACCGAGGTGACGCCGAATGTCAGCGGCCAGGTCACTGAGATTCCGGTGGCCCGCAACGAACTGGTGAAGGCGGGCACGACGCTGTTTCAGATCGACCGGACCCCGTTCGAATACAAGGTCAGACAGCTCAAGGCGGCTCTCGCTGGCGCGCGACAGAACGTGGAGCAGCTCAAGGCGTCGGTCGATGCGGCGACGGCTGATGTCGGCGCGATCGAGGCGCAGTGGCAACGCGCGGACCAGCGCCGTCAGGACCTGGAGCAGCTTGGTGCTCGCCAGGCCACCAGTCAGTTCAACGTGCAAGACGCGGAAGCTCAGGCCGCAGCGCTGAAGGCGCAGCTCGACGCGGCAAAAGCGCGCGAAGCAAGCGCCCGCCTTGCCGCATCGTCCGAGATCGACGGCGTCAATACGACGGTGGCCCAGTTGGCGGCTCAACTCGACGATGCCCAGTGGCAGCTCGACCAGACGACGGTGCGTGCACCGGCCGACGGCTACGTCTCCGCCTCGACCCTCGTCGTCGGAGACCGCGCGGTGGTCAACAGGTCGGCCATGTCGTTCATCGTCGCCAGCGAAACGAACATCGTGGGGATCTTTCCGCAGAACGGTTTCCAGACCATCAGGCCGGGCACGAAGGTGAGACTGGCGTTCAGCAACGAGCCGGGCGTGCTGCACGATGCCGAAATCGGCCAATTGCTGCGAGGGGTCGGTGAGGGACAGTTTTCCGCCTCGGGAACGCTGACGCGCGTCGGAGCGATCGGCATGACCGGAGATTATCCGGTCAACGTCAGCGTGCCGAAGGACGTGGACCCGGCTTCGCTGCGCCTCGGCATGTCCGGCGCCGCGACGGCCTTCTCCGAAAAGGCAGGACCGATCGGAACGCTCGCAACCATTCTCCTGTGGGTCAAAGCTTATGCGATGTACCTCTGACGAGCGATGGAGCGGGGCGCTCGACCGGCGCCAATTGATCAAGCTCGCCGGCGGGGCCGCGGCCGCAGGTATGTCCGGCTCTCTCGGGCGGGCAGCCGCGCAGCAGGTCTGGAACGCGGGCCAGGTCTCCCACATCATCCCGACGACAGACCACCGGCGCTTCCTGATCAAGACCTCGCTGAAGGCGGCGTTGGAGCGGCCGCCGCTGCTGCGGGTCGATAGCCGCCGCATCGAGGGGACCAGGACGGACACCGCCGGTCGCTTCTGGATGTTCGACGTGCCCGGGCTGACGCCGGACACGAAATACGACCTCCAGATCGAAACTGCGGACGGTCAGGAGCTTTGCGATGCCTGGCCGCTGAAGACCTTTCCCGCCCCGGGCTCGCGGCCGGTTCGTACGAGGATCCTGGCCTACACATGTGGCGGCGGATATGACGGCCCGTCCCTGGACGGCAAGACGTTTTGGCTCGATATGGTCGCGCGCCGCAAGCTGCTGGACTACGGGCTGTCCTTTTCTCCGGACGTGGTCATCGCCAACGGCGATCACATCTACTGGGATCAGGACACCACGTTCACCAAGTCCTTCGGGCAGCACATCGTCCGGCACTGGTGGGGCAGGTTCGGCAAGCTCGACCGATCCCAGCCGTTCTTCGGCACCACAAACGAGGAGATTCTCAAAGGCATCGCCGACTACCAGATCGCCGGCCTCTACGACGTCAAGCTCAGATCGACGCCGTCGTTCTTCCTGACCGACGACCACGACCAGTTCGACAACGACGAGTTCACCGACGATCTGGCCACGATGCCGGGCTCGGAGTTCGGGTTGGACGGCGAGGACGCGACCCAGTTCATGTACTATCCGGAATTCCTGCCCGATGCGAACCGGCCGGCATATCTGCTCGGATCGAGCAAGATCGGCCGCGCAACGGGGGTCAACCAGTTTTTCGGCACGCTGCGGTACGGAGATCTCCTGGAAGCCGTCTTCTACGACTGCCGCAGATATGCCGACTACAGGGGCATTCACGCTCGCCTCGTCCCGCAGCGGACCGAAGACTGGCTCGTCTCGCGGACGCTGGCTCAAGACACCGCCCACTTCGTTCATGTTCCCTCGATTCCGTTCGCCTATACGTCCGGAAAGCTCGGGGACTGGTACCCCGACCTGCTCGGGCCCGAAGGTCATGTCGTCCTGTATCGGCCCAAGCCAGGCTGGCAGGACGGATGGCTGGCGCAGCATCAGCGCCTCGTCGCCGCGCTCGGGAAGCAGAGGCAGCGCTGCCCGGTGATCGTAGAAGGAGACTTCCATTCGTCGGCGGCCGGCCGGGTGATGCGCGTAGGAGACGTGAATCTTGCCGCCAACCCCGTGCATGTCGTGCTGGGCGGCACGCTCGGGACGGGCGACTACACGTTTCCCTCGCAAGTGCGCGCCGTCGAGAGTAGTCCGTCAGAGCTCGTCACGATGGACGAGGCGCTGAAGATCACGGAGAAGAACGGCTTTTCGATCATCGACGTCACGCCGGACAAGATTACATTCCGCCTCTTCATGTGGCGGCCTCCTGAGCCGATATCGGCCATCGACACGCTGCAGCCGACTCTCGTCTATGAAGCAAAGCGGCCGTCTTAACGAAGAGAAATTCTACCTACTGAGGGGACGACCATGAGAAACGCCAAGCATGGAACGACTTTTGCGATCGGATGCCTCAGCCTTCTCGCGTTGCTCGCCAAATCGGAGCCCGTCAGGGCCGACGAAAGCGGCATTGGCTTCTGGATTCCCGGTTTCTTTGGCAGTCTCGCGGCCGTTCCGCAGCAGGCACCCGGTTGGTCCGTGGCGTCGATCTACTATCATACGTCGGTCTCGGCGGGTGGCGACGTAGCGCGGGCGCGAGAAATTCAGATCGGCCGAATCCCGGCGAATTTAACCGCAACCCTGGACGCCAACGTCAAGGCGAAGGTCGACCTCGGCATGGTGGCCGCGACCTACGTGTTCGCAACGCCGGTGTTCGGCGGGCAGGCCTCCGCGACCCTGCTCGGAATCTACGGCGCCAACAGCACCTCGCTGGCCGGAGCGCTTACAGGCACGTTGACGACGCCACTCGGGGCCATTCCCTTCTCGCGCTTCGACAGCATCGATAGCTCGATCGTCGCCTTTGGCGACCTCGTCCCGCAGTTCGCGTTGCGCTGGAACGCCGGCGTACACAACTACATGACCTACGTCACCGGCGACATTCCGGTGGGGGCCTACGATTCAACCCGTCTCGCCAATCTCGGACTGGGCCACGGGGCGATCGATGCCGGCGGTGGTTACACCTACTTCAACCCGCAGACCGGGCATGAGTTTTCGGCTGTTCTCGGCTTCACCTACAATTTCAAGAACACTGCCACGCAATACCAGAGTGGGGTCGACGCGCACCTCGATTGGGGCGCCTCGCAATTCGTGACCAAGCAGGTCCAGTTGGGACTGGTCGGCTACCTCTACCAGCAGATCGGCTGCGACACCGGTTCAGGCGATCGCATCGGATGTTTCCAATCCCGGGTGGCCGGCATTGGGCCGCAGTTCGGCTACATCTTTCCGCTCCGGGAGGGGCTTCAGGGATACCTCAACCTGAAGGGCTATTGGGAATTCGCGGCCCAGAACAGACCGCAAGGCTGGAACACCTGGCTGACGTTCGCGATCTCGCCGACCCCGGACACGACGTCGGCCAAGCCGATCGTGCGGAAATACTAGCGAGGCCCTCGACTCTATGGGGCGATGGTCAAATGGCAGTAAAGCGATTCATTCGTCGCGGAGCGCTACGTGTGCAGTTGCATCGCCGCCTGTTCGTCGCTGGACTGTTATGTTGCGTCCTTGCGGACAGTTCCGCGGCGAGAGCGGCCGGAGGCGCGCGCAACCTCGGCATTCTCATGCAACTGCCGGAAAACAGTCTGGAGGGAAAGCGCCGCGTCGGTGCGTTCACGGCCGCCCTGGGCAGACTTGGCTGGGTCGAGGGGCGCAACGTCAAGATAGAATACCGCTGGACGGCGGGCGACCGCGACCTCGTCGACAGATACGCAGTGGAACTGGTCGCCACAAAGCCTGAGGTGTTGTTGGCGGGCAATGGCGAAGCCGCGCGGGCGCTGCAGCGCGCGACCCGCGCTATCCCGATCGTCTTCGCGGAGACCATCGATCCTGTCGTCGATGGATTGGTGGCCGGTCTCGCCCGGCCCGGCGGAAACATCACGGGATTCATGATGTATGAGGCTTCGCTCGCCGGAAAGTGGCTTGAATTGCTTCGCGCGCTCAAGCCGGACCTGAAGGTGGTCAGCGTCATGTACGATCCGACCGTGCCTGCGTCGAAGGCGCTGCTTCCCACCGTGTCCCAGGCGGCGCTCGGCGCGGGCTTGGAGATTTTGATCAGCGCCATCGGCAACGAAGCTGACATCGAGGACTTCTTCGAAAGCGCTGCTGTCGTTCCGGGAACCGGCGCCATTCAATTGCCGGGCTCGATCATGGGGAAGCACCGCGAACTGATCGTGAAGCTTGCCGCCGCGCGCGGTCTGCCCATGATCTATGGGCTGCGAGACAATACCGTGAGAGGGGGACTCGCCTCCTACGGAGTAGATAGCCTTCAATTGTACGAACAGGCTGCGTCCTATGTGGATCGGATTCTGAAGGGCGAGAAGCCCGCCGATCTGCCGGTGCAAGCCGCCACGCGCTACGAACTTGTCATCAACGTGACGGCCGCGAAGGCGATGGGGATCGAGCTATCGCCTGCGTTGCTGGCCAGCGCGGACGAGCTGATTGACTGAACGAGGCATATGGCCGTGGAGCGCTAGAATGTCGGAGATCGCAGGCGGGAAAGCTGCCGCCGTGGCCGCCCCTCGGCCCATCCCGGGGGCGCCGGCGCTGCAGCTCGTCTACGACACCGCGCCGATCGGGCTGGCCGTACTTTCTCCCGATTGCCGTTACCTGCAGATCAACCAGCGCCTGACCGAGATCTGCGGAATATCGGTGGAGGACCATCTCGGTAAAACGGTGCGCGAATGCGTTCCCGCGCTGGCCGACGCGGTCGAAGGCATCGTCGCTTCGATCTTGGCTACGGGACAGCCGGTCCAGGGAATCGAGGTCGGCAGCCAGCGAACGGACAAGTCGGAAGACAGGTGGTGGGTGACTTATTGGCACCCGCTTCGCGACCCGACCGGCCGGATCATCGGAATCAATGTCGCGGCCGAAGAAGTGACCGACCGCAGACGGACCGAGGCGGCGCTGCGCGAGAGCGAGGTGCGCTTCCGGGAGCTCGCCGAGAACATCAGCCAGTTCGCCTGGACGGCCGATGCGACGGGATGGATCTACTGGTACAACAAGCGCTGGCACGACTACACCGGGACGACCCTGGCGGACATGGAGGGGTGGGACTGGCAGAAGGTCCACCATCCGGATCACGTCGCCCGCGTCGTCGAGCGGATCAAGCGGAGCTTCGAGACGGGGGCCCCGTGGGAGGACACCTTCCCCCTCCGCGGCAAGGACGGAAACTACCCATGGTTCCTGTCGCGGGCCCTGCCGATCCGGGACGAGAGCGGAGCGGTGGTCCGCTGGTTCGGCACCAACACCGACGTGACAGAGCAGATCGAAGCCGAGAAGGCGTTGAAGATCAGCGTCGAACGGCAGACCGCGACGGCGGACATCCTCAAGGTCATCGCCGCCTCGCCCTCGGACGTCCGGCCGGTGTTCGAGGCGATCGCGGAGCGGTCGAACCGGCTCGTCGGCGGTCTTTCGACCGTCTTCCTGCGCATCGTCGGCGGCGTGGTCGAACTCGCCGCCTTCACTTCGCTCGGCCCGGAAGGCGACGCAGCCCTCAAGGAATCGTTCCCGAGACCGGCCTCCACGTATTCGTTGCTCGATCTGGTCCGCGATGGCAATTCCGCCGAGATTGCCGACACGGAAAGCGAAGCAGGCGATAGAGCCGGCATAAGGAAGATCGGACGCGCGAGAGGTTTCCGCAGCGTGCTGCTCACGCCCCTGAAGAACGAGCAGGGCCTCCATGGTCTGATCAGCGTTACCCGTCGCGAGCCGGGCGCCTTCGCCGCCCACCACGCCGAGATGCTCCGCACCTTCGCGGACCAGGCGATGATCGCGATCGAGAACGCGAGCTTGTTCGATCAGGTCAAGCAGAGGACCGAGGAATTGTCGCGTTCGCTTGAGGAACTGCGGGCCGCACAGACCCGGCTGATCGAGACGGAGAAGCTCGCCTCGCTCGGTCAACTGACGGCCGGCATCGCCCACGAAATCAAGAACCCGCTCAATTTCGTGAACAATTTCGCATCGCTGTCGGCCGATCTGCTCGCAGAGCTGCGCGAGACGCTGGAGAAGGCCCGGGTCGACGAGGACACGCGAGCCGCCGTGACGGAACTGTCGGACATGCTGCAAGGCAATTTCGACAAGGTCGTCCAGCACGGCAAGCGCGCCGATTCCATCGTCAGGAACATGCTTCTGCACTCCCGGGAGGGAGGAGGAGAGCTCCGCTCGATCGACGTCAACGCACTGATCGAGGAAAGCCTCAACCTTGCCTACCACGGCGCTCGCGCGGAAAGACCCGCCTTCAACATCAAGCTCGAGAATGATTTGGATCCGGAGGTCGGGCGCATCGAACTCTATCCCCAGGAAATCACCAGGGTCTTCCTCAACCTGATTTCGAACGGCTTCTACGCCGCGAACAAGCGGAAGGAGAGCGGCGATGCATTCGAGCCGACCCTCAGAGTGATGAGTAGAAGGCTGGCGCGGGGCGTGGAGATCCGGATCCGCGACAACGGCACCGGGATTCCGCCCGAAGTGCGGAAGAAGATGTTCAACCCCTTCTTCACGACCAAGCCCGCCGGCCAGGGGACGGGGCTCGGCCTTTCCTTGAGCCACGACATCGTCGTCAAGCAGCACGGCGGCACGATCGAAGTAGTGACCGAGCCCGGCGAGTTCACGGAATTCATCGTGACCTTGCCGCGCCATCAGTCGGCACAGCGGGACACGGGAGGCGACACGTGAGCATCTATATACTCGTCGTCGACGACGAAGCCGACGTCGAAACCCTCTTCCGGCAGCAGTTCCGGCGAGATCTGAGGTCCGGTCGATTTAAGATGGAGTTCGCATCGTCGGCGCCCGCGGCGCTGGCGCGCGCCGCGGAGATACGCGATGCCTCGCTGGTGCTGATCCTGTCGGACATCAACATGCCGGGCATGAGCGGCCTTGAGATGCTCCCCCTCGTCCGCGCCGAACGCCCCGACGTACCCGTCATCATGATCACCGCCTACGGCGACGCCGAGACCCGTCGCAAGGCCTTCGAACGGGGGGCGACAGGTCTGTTGACTAAACCGATCGACTTCGGACTGTTGCGAAACGAGATCGACACGATGCTGGGGCGGGCCGCATGACCGCGACAATCCTCATCGTGGATGACGAGCCCGACCTGGAAGAGCTGGTGCTGCAGAAATTCCGCAGGCAGATCCGGGAAGGCAGCGTCACGTTCGTGTTCGCCCACGACGGGCTCGAGGCGCTGGCGTCGATCCAGGAACGTCCCGACGTGGACATGGTGGTCTCCGACATCAACATGCCGCGGATGGACGGCCTCGCCCTGCTGCAGAAGCTCCAGGAAGCGGACGACCGCAAGTCCACCATCATCGTCTCCGCCTACGGGGACATGAGCAACATCCGCACGGCGATGAACCGCGGCGCCTTCGACTTCCTCACCAAGCCGATCGACTTCCGGGACCTCGAACTCACCATCGAGAAGACGCTGCGCCACGTTGAGATGATCCGCGAGACCCGTCGCCGCCAGATCGAGGCCGAGCGGGCCCATGCCGCCCTGTCCCGCTACTTCTCGCCCCAGATCGCGAGCCGGCTGGCCGCGGGCGGCGGCGTCATGGAAGTGCACCGGCGGGACGTCGCGGTGATGTTCACGGATATCACCGGCTTCACCTCGCTGGTGGAGGGCACGCCGGCGGACCTGCTCGGGGTCCTGCTCGGCGAGTACGTCGGTGGTATCACCGACGTCGTGTTCGCGCATGAAGGGACCGTCGCCAAGATCATTGGCGATGCCATCCAGGTCCTCTTCAACGCACCCGGCGACCAGCCGGATTATGCGACGCGAGCGGTGGCATGTGCCCACGCCATCGATCACTGGGCGGAGGCGTTCCGCGAGGGCTGGAAAGATAAGGGCGTGGAGTTCGGGGCCACCCGCATCGGCGTCCACGCCGGCCCTGCACTGGTCGGCAACTTCGGCGGCAACCGCTTCTTCGACTATACGGCTTACGGGGACACCGTGAACACCGCGGCCAGGCTGGAGGCTGCGAACAAGACGCTGGGCACCCGCATCTGCGTCAGCGATCCCGTCGTGCGGGCGGCGGCGGAATTCAGGGGGCGCCCGGCCGGAGATCTGCTGCTGAGAGGCCGCAGCGTACCGCTGCGCGCCTATGAGCCCCTGGATGCGGCCGCGTTCGCAGCCCCGTCGACGCGACAATATCAGGAGGCCTTCGCCAAATTGGAGGCCGACGACACTGCGGCGATGCCGGCCTTCGCCGCTCTGGTCGGCACGCACGCCGACGACAGGCTCGCCGGCTTCCATCTCAAGAGGCTGCTCAACGGTGCCAAGGGCGTCCGGATGCACATCGAATAGGAGGCTTGAGGACGAAGAGCGTCCGCTGCACGGCGAAACGCTCGCCCCGACCCGACGTCCGCTGGATGAGGAATTGCGTTAGGAGGACACATGCGAAGGCGCGATTTCATCGCTGCGCTTGGCGCGCTTCCACTGGCCGCCCAAGCGCAGCGACCGGCAAAGATGAAGCGGATCGCGTACGTCCACTCGGCGGGGAACGTGAGCGCCATGACCGTGAGCGGCCCGTCATGGAACCGCGCGTTTTTCGGGGAGCTGATCCGCCTTGGCTATGTCGAGGGCCAGAACCTGAGCGTGGACAGATACTCCGGGGAGGGGCGCACCGAACGCTATCTCGATCTGGCCCGCGATATCGTCAACACGCGTCCCGACCTGATCGTAGTCGTGGGCGGTCTCCTATCGTTACGGTTCAAGATGGCGACGTCGACGATCCCCGTCGTCGTCCTGGTCATTGATCCGATCGGCCTGGGACTTGTGACGAGCATCGCGCGGCCGGGTGGCAACATCACAGGCCTGTCGATCTCCGGGGGACTGGAAATCATCGGCAAGCGTATGGAGTTGCTGGCCGAGGCGATACCGAAACTGTCCACTGTCCGCTACCTTGCATCGCTGACATTCTGGGAAGACGCGAGGGGCGCGGCAGCGCGAGAGGCGGCCAAAAAAGCGCGGATCGCACTATCTCCGGCAATGTTGGGCACTACTTTCACGGAAACGGAGTACCGACGTGTCTTCAGCGAGATGGAACGAGATCGAACGGATGCGCTCATGGTGTCCGAAGAGCCCGAGCACGCCGCCGCGTATCTCGCGCTGATCGTCGAATTGGCGGCGAAAATCCGGATCCCGACGATGTATCCCCTCCGCGAATTCGTGGAATCTGGCGGGCTGATCTCATATTCGACCGATCTGCCATACACCTACCGCAGACTCGCAGCCCTCGCCGACACGATTTTCAAGGGTGCCAATCCGGCTGATACCCCGTTCGATCAACCGACCAAATTCGAACTGACCGTCAATCTGAGGACGGCAAAGGCGCTCGGGCTGGAAATGCCGGCGACGGTACTGGCCCAAGCCGACGACGTGATCGAGTGAAATCGCACTAGCTCTGACACGCGGTTCATGGCTGTCGCTCGACGGTCGGCCGCCGAGACGCGTCTGATCGGTACGCAATTCTAGTCCTTGAGTCGCCGTCCGGAAACGCCTCGAAATCGACTGAGATTGACACCCGAATCGTCGGACCAAGTGGTACACAGCGGTGGTCACAAATTCCGACCGGGCTTTCGAGGAATCCTTGTTTTTCGGCGGTTTCCGCGCATTTCGGACAAGCGGGGAGAGAGTCCCACTCTCTCCGCCGCTGATCTTCAGTGTCTTACAAAATCAGGAGCTTCCTGAGCCCCCTGTTTGGAGGTGGAGCACAATTGACGGTGTCGTTCACTAGCTTCAGGAATTCGAATGATGGCAACGAGTGCCAGGTAAGTGCTCGAACCGAAACAGAATTCGGCTTTCCACATTTAGTCAATTTGACAATAATTGGTTCTTCTTGCACCCAGGATCGGCGTCACGGATATTCCACGACAACGGCGGGACATAGAGCGTGACCTTCACCATCTGGGACAACCACAGAGGCGAGTACTGGGATAGCGATGAGCCCGGTCGCCCCCGCGAGTTCGAGAGCCGGGTAGCGGCTGAACGCGCACGGGAAAACTTCATCGCAAACAAGGACCGTCAGGACGATTGGCGCTGCCGACTGGACATTCATCAGGTCGATGCCAACCTGTGCTTTCACCTGCGGGAAAAATGGGAAGGAGATCACAGACTCTATCTCTATCCAGTGCTGCTTCCGGTCTATTTCGAAGACGTTCCGGCAGCGCACTGGCGCCTTTACGCGGACGACGGGAGCGAGCTCGGACCGGGCTCGCAGGTCCGCACTTTTCGCGGAGAGCTCACCCAGCTCGTCCGACTGCTGCCGCCACACAAACTCGCATCCGAGGGCAAGGTCAATTGCCGCAATCGTCTCGGAGGTGAGGACCGACGGAGCGCGAGCGTGATCGGCGGGACGTACAGGTACGTGCCACCATTGAATGACCTGAACGAAGCCGGGTTGCGCTGGGCGAGCTCGGGACGTTGGAAAGCGCCTCCATTGTTGACTTTGGTGAATCGAGCAGACTGCCGAGCAGCACCAGCAAGCTGATCGCTTGAACAAGCGCTTCAGCAGGGCTTTCCATAACCTCAGTGGTCGCCCCAGTTCGATTGCGTGGTCTCCTGTATCCACGGGCGCTTTAAGCTGGTCCGAAGGCGCAGACGCAGCGCCTAATTCGGGCGATCTCCGACCCTCACACGACCATCATCGGCCACATGACCGGTCGGCAGCTCCAGCGGCGCCCAGGCTATGAGATCGGCATCGAAAGTGCTTCGGGCATGCCCAAAGCATGACGTGGTCGTCGGGATCAACGCGCAGCGGGTCCGGGTGACCCCGCCCGAGGCGCGGCATCGCTCGGGCACGCCTATCGGGTCGTCGTCCACGTGACCACCTGGAGCGCTCCCGACGCGCTGACCGTGCCGGTGAGCACTTAATTCCTGAAAGGCGATCAGTGGACCGTTTTTGCCGACGACAGTGGGCGCGCCAAGAGGCCCCCTATCCAGATCGGGCACCGGAACAACCGGTCCGCCAAAGTTCTCTCTGGCCTCGCTGCGGGCAACGGGTGGTGCTGCACCCCAGCGATCGAGTTACCGATGTGATCAAGATGCGCAGCGAGATGGCCACTGAACGCCCAGAGCGCTCAAGCGAACTTTTCCGCGGCGAGGCGGTCCAATCAGGCGCTCGATCGCCTCGAACGCGGTTTGCAAGGAACGGAGCCAACATAGACGTCGGTACCGAAGAGGGATGCTGCCAAACGACCCAAACGCTACCCCCTCAACAACTCTGGCACCTCAAGCCCTTCATCAATGTTGCCTGTACCCCAGCAGCGCACTCCGTCGCTATCCAAGATGGCGCAGATGCCATAGAACTTGCCTGCTGCCAGCTTAACGAATCTAGCATCGCTCGGAATGACGGGCGCCTGCCCAGCGCCCGCATACATGCTCCTGAATTCCTTTGGATACACACAGGTTGCTCCACCGGTCGTGTAGTGGACGCAGATATATTCGCTGTTGTCTATCACTTGGTCGATCGAGCCCCTCGGTAGTTGCGAGGTAATCTCGACGTCATCGCCATTTGATCTCGCGCAAACGACCCGAGCACCGTCGATCACGACGCAAACTCTCTCAAGATTCGGCTCGGAGAAAGTGCTAATTCGCCCGGTGTATTTTCCGAGATCGAATATTGGCTCCCCGATGCCAACTCGGCTGCAGAGGAGGCTGCCATTCCTCAACGCGCAGATCACTCGACCATCGAAAGTGTTGATCGCGGATTTCGGATCAAAGCTGAACCGATCCGTGTTCCCGTTTCCCCAGCACATGGTAAGGCCAGCGTCATTCCGTACGCACACGCTGCGTCCGCCCGCCAATAAGGTCGACTTAGGCCCAAGAGATCCTAGCTTCAGAGGAAGGGTGCGTTCTTCATGTACGTCGCCCCAGCAGTAGTATGAGTAGGTTCGATCAATGGCGCAGGTGTCGTAGGTTCCCGCAGCGATGACGGTCGCCTTCAAATTGGACGGAACGAGCAGATTTCTAGCGATACTAATATCGCCATGCTTAGATCGCTTAATCCAGCAACTGACATCCTCCGTCGATAGTAGTGCGCAGGCATGAAATGCGCCAACCGTTAGGTCGCGGATTTTTCTATCTCGCGGCAGCAATTTGATAATGCGATTGGGCAACGTGGCAAGCACGCGGCCATTGGCCGTAGCTACGGCTGCGACAACTACGCTGCATGTGCGAAGCAACGCCTGTAGGCTGAAAGGGAGTTCACCGTTGATCGTCGTGTTCGAGATCGAAACCCAGTCACACGAATTCTTTACGTCATAGCTGATGACTGCGTTCTCCGGCGCGCCGTCTATAAAGCGCGCATCAAAATGCACTGGATCGATCTTCTGCCCAGGTACAAGATTGGTTTGTACGTCGCCCTCCATGGAAGCCCACGCTAGTCGCGCTTGTCTGGTCGCAGGCCAGAATGTCCATACGGCGGAGGCAGCCGTCCCGAGAAAGATAAGAAGCGAGACTGCAGCGGTGAACCGGTGCATTGACCAAAGCTTCACACCGCGCGGACTGATGGGACGACTCGAATCGCTCTCATTCTTACGGCTGACGAGATACGCTTCGACGGGATTTTCTCTATTTTTGACCTGCAGTTTGCCTTGAGCTCTGAACTGCAAATCCTGTTTTTGTTTGATCTCTGCGAAGACTTTCTCGGAAATAAGGATCCCTCCAGGAGGTGCCTGACTCTCCAATCGAAATGCGACGATGACTCCATCGCCGTGAAGATCGCCGTGTTCATCAACGATTAGCTCGCCGAAGTTAATTCCAATCCGTAGCCGAAGCGAGAAGCCGGAAGATGAGACGGCATCCTGTATTTCGGCCGCGCAACGTACGGCCGCGGCGCAGCCTCCGAATTCAGAGAAAAAGCCGTCCCCCAGTGTTTTGACCACGCGCCCTTGATGGCCACTAATAAGAGGTTCTACAATCTCCCGCATTAGATCGGCAAATTGCGTGTAGGTTTCCTCTTCGGCGAGCTCCATGCTCTTGGAGAAGCCCGCAACGTCGGCCGCCAAGACGACTCTCAGCTTGGTTTCCACCCCTTCTGACATCCCGTGCAACCTCTAGATCTTGGCCTTGGCAGGAACAAAGCTGCCGGTCCAATAATGTCCAAACACAGGCAGAATTCAGGCTTTGCTCGGAATATGATTTGGAGCTTGGACCGGAGTGGTTTCATCGCTCTGGTCGCCTCCCATGAGAAATCAGAGGCGGTCGTTCGAAGCCTGTCTTCAAAAGGCGTTCGTTCGATCGCCATCCGGGCCGATCAGAGTGAGCCGAGCCAAGCGGACGTGCTCGTTAAGCAGGTCGTTGAAATCGCAATTTCGCCTGGTTTCTTCGATCGGTGAGCGTCGGCGCATGGTGGCTGATCCGCGAGTAGTGATGCCGGATTGGAGCCTCAACTCGCGCGAATCTGGAAGTTTTCGAGACTTTCACGGATGTCGAACTGAGTTGGCTCGCTCGCCTTGTCCGGTGACTTCGCCCACAGGTAGGCGGAGCCTTCATCGAGTTTTATGGATTCCGCTTTGAAACCGCCGCGCTCAACAAGGGAGACAAGATCATCGGGCGGAATAAGTCCGTAAAAGGAGTACCCGCGAAGAGAGTCCATCAAGAAGCCGTTGTCGTACGGCTTGCAATTGGGAAGCCTCTGCATCCGCGTGAAGTCCGAGTTGCGGTAGAGAGATACAAACAGACAGGGGCAACCCGGCTTCAGTTTGGTTCTCATCAACTGAATGATGCCCATCCTAACGCTTGCAGAAGGAATCACCGAAAGTACGTTGACGCAGAATCCGCGATCGTACTTTCGAGTATGGGAAGCGAACTGGTCGACTGTGTATGCGTGGACGTGGTTTGACTTCTTCACGTAGTCGCGGATCGTTGTTGAGCGGCCACGGATCATCTGAGTCCTCGAAAGTTGGACTTCAGAGTCTACAAGCGCGAGTTCGTCGGTGGTCCTCGCAATCGCCCGCTCGTAGCGGAGCTTGCCGCAACCAAAGTCGAAGCTGCTGTGTACCGGCTTTAGCTGCGCGATCAGTTTGTTCAGGTAGGACGAACTCTGAGCCTCCGGTTTGGCCGCGTTTTCGCTTCGGATAACAGTGTCTTTCCTGATCTTGTACCTCATTAAATCGCCTCGAATACCTGGCGGTTTGCGGCGTTCGCCTCGGCATTGCCGGCGATCTGCTGTACCTCCGGCTCAACCCTTCGTTCCAGCTTGGCGTAGCGGAAGTGCATGAACAGCAGAAACGCCATCGATACCGACCAAAATAGGATGAGCAGCCAGGTGGAAGCCGCGATGGCCGAGACCAAAGCGCAAGCGGCGAATATGACGAGACCTTCAAGCGCGACCCAATAAAGGGTCCAAGCCTCCAGCGCGCTTTCAATGTCGTGTTTGTCGACGAGCGCGTTCTCCTTTGTGCTCGAAGCATATTTGTAGAAGGTATCCCGCATCAGATGCGAGCGATCTCGTTTGATGTTGGCGATCTGCCGAGTGGTCATCTTGGCGCCTGACGTGAGGGCCAAGGGTAGAAGGATGTTCGCGTGATCAAATCGGGCTCGAATTCCGAAGAGATCAGAAATGTGGTCGTGAAATCTGGTTGTGCGGCTAAACAGCATGATCGCAAGAGCGATCACGACGTTTGCGACGCTCACCGTCGCCAAATCAACGGAAGTCATCTGCGGCAATTTCGCCAGCGCGGCGAACTCTTTGAGGCCGGGTAGCTCCTCCAGGCGCTTGAAGATCCCATCAATCCACGGATCGTACCTAAGTGGAAACGTGCAAATAAGCGCCAACCAGAAGTCCGCGACCGCAATCTTCCAAAGCATTTCTTGGTAATTCTTCGGGGCTCCGAAGAAAGGCGTCAGAACACGAAAGAAAGAATCCATTTTTGTCCTGAGGTTGCGCAAATAGATCAATAAACGGGGTAATTGATTCAGAAACCGTTAGATTGGTCAATTAGCAAGGGGTCGAATTTCCCCCGCTTCCTCTATCGGCCAGCTAAGCCTGGTTAGGTGGCTTCCCTTGTGAAGAACACCAGAGAAGCGGGTGCCCCCTCTCGCATTTTGCGGATTTGGCGTCGCCTGGTAGGATTCCGGCCGGGAGCGGGGGAAGCTATCGTGGACGCCGAGGGCGCAGCGCCGGGAGCCAAGGGGACCGATTGGACGGCCGAGCAGGTCGCCATCGTGGTCGCCAACTATTTCCTGATGCTCGAGTGGGAGCGGGCCGGCGACAAGATCAACAAGGGCGACCTGTACAGGAAGCTGGCGCCAGAAGTTGGGCGGTCCGAGAAGTCGATTGAATGGAAGCTTCGCAACGTGTCGGCAGTCTTGGAGGAGCTTGGGATCGCCTGGATCCCAGGGCTCCTCCCGGCCCACAATTACCAGGACTCCTTGGTGGAGGCCGTTGAGGCCCAGTTGGAGCAGCATCCCAAGGTCCTGATCGAGCCGGTGTCGGTGAAGCCGCGCTTCACGTCGGCGGGAGGGCCGGTTCTGGCGCGGCCGCCGCCGTTTTTGAATTCGAACCCGCAGAATGATCAGCCGGCGCTGCGGCGCCTGATTGGCAAGTACGACCCGGCGACTAGGGACGAGCTCAACCGCTCGCTAGGGCGCGCCGGCGAGGAGATGGTGTTCGAGTTCGAGTACGACCGGCTCTGCCAGGCCGGTCGCAAAGACCTGGCGAAGGAGATGGACTGGCCTTCCGACCGCGGCGAGGATCACCGGGGCTATGACATCAGGTCCTTCGACCCGGACAACGGCGAGGAGCGGCTGCTCGAGATCAAGACCACCAACGGACATGCTCGTACGCGGTTCTGGTTGTCCCGCAACCAGATCGAGACGGCTGCCCTGAATCCGTCGGCCTACCGCGTCCGGGGGTTTTCCACTTCCGGAACGGCGCGGAGATGTTCGATATCAAGCCGCCGCTTGACGCTGGCCTGTGGCTCACGCCGGACAAGTATGTGGCTGTGCCGAGATGAAACTGCGGGTGATGCAAGTGGCCAGAGGTTCTGAGTTTCTGGCCCTGTCTTGGGGGAGTGCCTGTGGCGTTTATGACCTAGCCTGCTCGCCGACTGCTGCTTTGAAGGCGCGAGATGGGTTGGCTATCGCAAAGAGACCCCCCTCGATTTTTTCGAGCTCCAGAATCGGCGAAAAAATCGAGGGAAAATTCGTCAGTCGTGTCAGTGGGATCTGAGATCGAGTCGTTTTCAAAACGAAATCGAGTCGTTCTTAAAGGTGAAATCGAGTCGTTTTCAAAGTGTCCGCACACCCATTGAATGGCTGGTGGGCCCGGCAGGACTCGAACCTGCAACCAGACCGTTATGAGCGGCCGGCTCTAACCATTGAGCTACAGGCCCCGCCGCGAGGCGGCCGCTTTGCGCGGCCGGCAACGGTGCGCGGTTCGTTTACAGGGCCTGAGGCGGGGGTGCAATGCCGGCTCTGGTCAACGGAAATCCGGGGCTGCGCGGCAAGCACTGCTCGTCGGATGATCGCTTGATTCGGAATAATCGCATTTTGCCAGTGTTTTGCCCGACGAGTCAAATGGCCATGCGGTCATCCGGCCGGTTCCTGCTCTTGCGTTTCTCTAACCCGCTGTGATTGCTCACGTCTTCTACTGTGCATGGGGTTGTTTTCGCACGTTTTGGTTTGAAGGGGCCTGTCGGCCCCTCCAACCCTCTTGCCCGCAAGCGACGCACCCCGGCGCAGGGCCGCTTCCTAGTCCACCGAAACCCCAGCGAACTCCACCACCTTGCGCCATTTCTCGGTTTCGTCGGCGACCAGCTTGCCGAACTCGGCCGGGGTCATCGGCTTGGGGATGCCGCCGGTCTCCGCGAGGCGGGCGACCAGCTTCGGGTCCTTCAGGGCTTCGCCGACGGCCTTGTTGAGGATCTCGATCACCTCGGGCGGCGTGCCCTTCGGCGCGGAGATGCCGTAGAAGCCGACGGACTCGAAGCCCGGCACGGTCTCGGCGATCGCGGGCACGTCGGGCACGCTGGACCAGCGCTGCGGCGAGGTCACCCCAATCGCGCGGACATTGCCGCCCTTCGCCTGCTCCATCGCGGAGGGCAGGTTGTCGAAGATCAGCTGCACCTTGTTGGAGATGATGTCGGGGAAGGCGATGGCGGAGCCGCGATAGGGCACGTGCACCATGTCGCATTTGGTCATCACCTTGAACAGCTCGGCCGACATGTGCACCGAGGTGCCGTTGCCGGACGAGGCAAAGGAGACTTTTCCGGGATTGGCCTTGCAGTAGTCGATGAACTCCTGAACCGTCTTCGCCGGGAACGCGTTGGAGACGACCAGCATGTTGGTGAGCTGCATGATGCTGGCGACCGGCACGGTGTCGCGCAGGAAGTCGAACGGCAGCTTCTTGTAGAGCGAGGTCGAGATCGCGTTGTTGGGCGCGACGAAAAGCAGCGTGTAACCGTCCGGCGGCGAATTGATCGCGGCGGCGGCCGCGATGTTGCCGCCGGAGCCGGTGCGGTTCTCGACGATGAATTGCTGGCCGAGACGGTCCGACAGCCACTGCGCCATGATCCGCGCCACGATGTCGACCGGGCCGCCGGCGGAAAAGCCGATCAGCCAGTGCACGGGGCGGTCGGGATAGGCGGCGGAGGCGGGAGGTGTGGCGCTGAAAAGACCTAAAAGAACTGCGAGCCCGAAAACACCCTTACGCAAAATTCGCAACATGACGCCTCCCATTGTTCTATTGTCGTTGGGGGCATGCTTTCACAAAATCGGGCTGCTGCCTACATCGTCGCAAGTCGGTGTTGACGCAGGCTCGGCGGAAATGACCATGAGATTCGCGACTATTCTGCTCGCCGCGGCGCTGCTCGCCAGCTCCGCCGCGGCTCAAACCGGAGGCAACGCCATTCCGACCACGACACTCAGCCTCGGCACTGCGACGCCCGGCGGCGGCTTTCCGCTCTACGGCAATGCCTTCGCGGAGGTGATGAACGCGGCCGAGCCGCAAATCAGCATCGTCCCGCGCAACACCAAGGGCAGCAACGAGAACATCCCGCTGCTGGAGAAAGGCGAGCTCGATCTCGCCCTTGTCGCAGGCGAGCCGGCCTATGAAGCCTTTGCCGGCATCGGCCGTGCGAAGGTAGCGCTGAAGATCCTCACCGCGATCTATTCCAACCCTGGCATGTTCGTGGTGCGGGCGGACAGTCCCTACAAGGCCATTCGCGATTTGGTCGGTCAGCCCGTCGCGTTCGGCGCCAAGGGCTCGGGCCTGCCGATCCTGGCGCGCTACGTGCTCGATGGCCTCGGCCTCAAGCAGGACGAGGATTTCAAGGCGATCTATCTCGACCGTGCCGGCGATGGCCCCGCGATGGTCGAGGACGGCCGCGTTGCCGCGCTGTGGGGCGCCGGCATCGGCTGGCCCGGCTTTGCCGCGGTCGCATCGAGCGCGTCAGGCGCACGCTTCATCGCGCCCAGCGCAGAACAGATCACACGCATCCGCGCCAGGCATGCGTTCCTGAAGCCGCTCACCGTGCCGGCCAATAGCTATCCGAGGCAGACGGAGCCGATCACCTCGCTGGGATCGTGGAGTTTTGTCCTGACGCGCGAGGATTTGCCAGACGATGTCGCCTATCGGCTGGCGAAGACGCTGCACGGCGCAGAAGTGATGTTCTGCAAGAAGCTGGCACAGGCCTGCGAGACCACGGCCGCGAACACGGTCGCGGCAGCGCCAAAGGTGGAGCTGATCCATTCGGGCGTGATGAAGTATTTTCGCGAGATCGGAGTTGTGAAGTGACGGTCGCAACCACACCCCACGCTCGTCATGCCCGGGACAAGCCCGGCCACGACGTTTTGCGGCTAGATTGCGTTGCCCGTCACTTCTTCACCAGCGCACATGCCGGGTCCGGCGGCCCGAACGCCTTGTCGCCGGAGATCGTCGTGAGGATCTTGTAATAGTCCCACGGATATTTGCTCTCCTCCGGTGTCTTCACCTGAACCAGCCAGAGGTCGTGCACCATCAGATTGTCCTCGCGCAGTCTGCCGTTGCGGGCGAAGAAATCCTCGATCGGCTTCTCGCGCATCTTGGCGGCCACTTTAAGCGGATCGTCGGTGCCGGTCTCCTTGATGGCGTTGAGATAGTGCATCACGCTGGAATAGACGCCGGCCTGCCACATCGACGGCATCTTGTTCATCTTGGCGAAATAGCGCTTCGACCATTCGCGGGTCTTGTCGTCCATGTCCCAATAGAACGACGTGGTCAGGAGCAGGCCTTGGGCCGCCTGCAAGCCGAGACCGTGGATGTCGGTGATCAGCGCCAGCAGCGCCGCCATCTGCTGGCCGCCCTTGAACACGCCGAACTCCGAGCCGGTCTTGATCTCGTTCATGTTGTTGGGCGGACCGGCTGCAATGCCGATGATCTTGGCCTTGGAGGCCTGCGCCTGCAGCACGAAGGAGGAGAGGTCGGGCGTTGCCAGCGGCGGCCGCACCGAGCCCAGCACCTTGCCGCCATTGGCGGTGACGACGGCGGAGGCGTCGCGCTCCAGTGAATGGCCGAAGGCGTAGTCGTCGGTGATGAAGAACCAGCTGTCGCCGCCGCGCTTGACCACCGCATCCGCCGTGCCGACCGCGAGCGCGCGGGTGTCGAACACCCATTGGATCGCGTAGGGCGAGCAGAATTTGCCGTGGAAATCCGCGGTGCCGGTGGAGTGGGTGATGAACAGCCGCTTCTTCTCGTTGGCGATGTTCTGCACCGCGAGCCCGACCGCGGAGACCGGCACGTCCACGATCAGATCGACCTGGTCGACGTCGTACCACCGCCGCGCGATCGCGCCGCCGACATCGGCCTTGAGCTGGTGGTCGCCGATCACGACGCTGATCGGCTTGCCGAGCACGGTGCCGCCGAAATCGTCGATCGCCATCTGCGCCGCCGTCACCGAGCCCTGGCCGGTCGGTGCCGAGGCCGGGCCGTTCATGTCGGTGAGCACGCCGATCTTGACGACGTTGTCCGACACCTGCGCCGACGCCACACCCGGCAGCAGCGCCGCCAAGGCGGCCGCGACCGGCAGTCCAAATCTGTTTGGATTCATGCTTCTCCTCCCCTGATCCGGCTCGTTGGCCGGTGTTGCCCGGGTATGCCCAGCTGAATTGGTTTCTTTTGCAACTATTCGGGGGCGGGCGTCAATGTCAGGCCGCAAAGCGGATCTGTCCCGCGGGCGAGGGGTCGTAGCCGGTCAGCTCCTCGGCGCGCTGTCGCAGCCGCCTTTCGCCGAGCAGCCGGAGCAGGGCCTGCATGGCGGGGCGGAAATAGCTGCGCTGCCGCATCGCGAGGTCAAAATTCTCCCAGACCAGCGGCACGAAATCCAGCCCGGCCGAGCGCGCCGCCGCGCGCGTCGCGATCCCGCAATCGGCCTGGCCGGCGCGGACGATATCGACGAGGTCCGGGCCGGTCAGAGCCGGCGTCTCGATGCGGCGCAAATCCCGCGTCGAGGCGCCCGCGCGCTTGAGCAGCCCGTCGAGCAGCATCTGGGCGCCCGTGCCCTGTGGTCGCATCGCCATCCTGGCGCCGCGTGCGAGCACGTCGGACAGGTCGTGCAGCTGCTTGGGATTGCCGTGCGGCAGCACGAGACCCTGCTCGCGGCGCACGAACGCGACCAGCACCGCATCGTGCAGGTCCGGAGCTGCCCGCAGCGCTTCGACACTGGCATCGCTGGCGAGATTGTCGGCGGCGTCCAAGGCATGGAAGTGCACCGCCGCGGCCATCACCTCGTTGCGCTGCAAGCGCTCGAGCCCGCGCGCGCTGCCCTCGCTCATCGAGCCGAGCCCAGAGCCGGATTCGCGCAGGCTCCAAGCCAAGAGCTCGTCCTGGCTGCCGCCCACGACCGGCGGCGGCTCCGCGATCAGCATGCCGGCCGGGCGCGCCAGTCCCGACAGCACCCAGAGATCGAGCTCGTGCCGCGGGAAGAGCCACTTCCCGGTCACCTTGGTGCAGGGGATCGCACCGGTGGTGACGAGTTCGTAAAGCTTGCGTTCGCCGAGCCGAAGATAGTCGGCGGCTTCGCTGGTCGTCAGGAATTCCATCCTGCATTCCTATGCAAATTCTTGCTTCTTTTTGACGTTCGACGCAGGTGGAATTCTGCATTTCAATTCGTGTCCGCGGGAACCATGCCCGATCATCTCGCTGCTTTGCAACACATCCGCGCGCGCGATTTCTGCTTTGGTGAACGATCCCAAAGCGCTCGCGCTTTGCCGAAATTTCCCGAGTGGGAGCGCAAGGAGCAGATGACGTCACGAGTGCGGCGCAATCGATCATCATCATGATTCCGTCACAGCCAAGGGGAACCCTCATCATGGCCGTCCGCCGCCTCGCCGTTGCATTCGCGCTTCTCTGCGGCCTTGCTGCGGGCGTTGCGGCGTCAGCCGCGGAGGAGCGTGGCATCGTCCTCGCCACGACGACGGCGACCCAGGAGTCCGGCCTGCTCGATTATCTGCTGCCGATCTTCCGCGCGAAGACCGGCATCGACGTGACGGTGATCGCGCGGCGCGCCGATGAAGTGCTCGACGGGGCGCGAAGGGGCGAGGTCGACGTCGTGCTGATGCATGCGCGGCCGCAGGAGGAGAAATTCGTCGCCGATGGTTTCGGCGTGAAGCGCCTCGACGTGATGTACAACGACTATGTGCTGATCGGGCCGAAGAGCGATCCTGCGGGCGTGAAGGGCAAGGACATCGCGACCGCGCTGAAGGCGATCGAGGCCAAGGGGGCGCCATTCGTGACGCGCGGTGACCGCTCGGGCACCCATGCCGCGGAGCTCGCGCTCTGGATCGTCGCCGGCATCGACATCGCAAGCGCCAAGGGCGCCTGGTATCGCGAGGCCGGGGCGGGCATGACGAGAGCCCTCGACGCCGCGCGCGCCGCGAACGCCTATGTGCTGTCGGACCGCGGCAGCTGGATCTCGTTCAGGGATCGCGGCGATCTCGACATCGTCGTCGAAGGCGACAGGCGGTTGCTCAATCAGTACGGCGTGATGCTGGTGAATCCCGAGAAGTTTCCGAACGTGAAGAAGGATCTCGCGCAGACCTTCATCGACTGGCTGACCTCGCCGGAGGGGCAGACGGCGATCGCCGGCTATAAGGTCGACGGGCAGCAGCTGTTCTTCCCCAATTCGGACAGGTCGGGCGGCTGAGGCCGCATTGCCGGCGGTTGCCAAACCGGGCGATGCATGGTCCATCATGGCGCATGACCCAACGCCTGCCGTCCTCGCTCACGCCGCTCGACACTGCGCTCGCCGCGTTGCTGCGAGACGTCGATGCTGTTGCGCCGGTGGAGTTGCCGCTGGCGGAAGCGATCGGCTGCATCGCGGTGGGCACTCCGCTGCTTGCCGCCTATCCTCCGCGCGACATTGCCGCCGCAGACGGCTGGGCGCTCTCAGCCAATGATCTCGTCGGTGCGTCGGCATACGCGCCGCTGGCGATGGCTCCTGCGTGGGTCGATGCCGGTGACGCGATGCCGGAGGGATGTGACTGCGTGCTCGATGCCGGCGCGGTCGAGGTGTCAGGTCCGCTGGCCCAGGTGCTGGCAGAGGCCGTGCCAGGGCAGGGCGTCAGGCGCGCCGGAAGCGACGTCGCCGCGTGCACGCCCGCCGGCGCCGAGGGATATCCCATCGCTGCGGCCGATCTGCTGATCGCGCGCGTTGCGGGCTTGGAAAAGCTTTTCGTGCGGCGGCCGCGGCTGCGCATCGTCAATGTGCTGGGCGCAACAACGACAGCGCAGACGATCGCCGGGATCGCGCGCGCAGCGGGACTGGATGTGAAGACGTTTGAGGCCGGCGCGCGCGATGAAGCATCGATTGCCGAGGCGCTCGATGCTTCCTCCTGCGATCTGCTGCTGACCGTCGGCGGCAGTGGCGTCGGTCGCCGGGATGCAGCTGTCGCGGCGCTGGCCCGGCGCGGCGAGGTGCTTGCCCATGGCCTTGCGCTCCAGCCTGGACGCACCACCGCGGTCGGCCGGCTCGGGCAGATTCCTGTTGTCGCCTTGCCCGGCTCGCCCGATCATGCGCTCGCGGCCTGGCTCACGTTCGTGCTGCCGCTCATTGACCACCTGTCGGCGCGCCGGCCACGCCGACAGGTGAGCTTGCCGCTCGCGCGCAAGATCGCATCCGGCGTCGGCATCGCCGAAATCGTCCTCTTGGCCGAGGAACATCATGCATGGATGCCGCTTGCCGTGGGCGAATGGTCGCTCCAGGCCATCGCCCGTGCCGATGCATGGCTGCTCGTCCCCGCCAGCCACGAGGGATTTGCGGCGGGCACGCCGGTCGGTGCTTATCTGATGCGGGAATAAATAATATGGGTTCCGGCATGACGATGATTCCGCGGTCGCAAGAGCGCAGCGTGCTGGAACAGGAGCAGTTCCTGAAGGTCCTGTCGCGGGAGGAAGCGCTGGCCCGCTTCGAGGCGGCGCTGTTCCCGCGGTCGATTCCGAGTGCAGTGTGCAAACTCGCTGATGCACTCGGTGCGGCGCTCGCCGAAGACGTCACGGCACCGATCGACGTTCCGCCGTTCGACCGCTCCAATGTCGACGGGTTTGCGGTCCGCTCAGCCGATGTCGTTGCGGCGGGGGAAGGTGCACCCGTTCGTCTCGCGCTGAACGCTGAAACCATCCACTGCGGCACAGCCCCGACGCTGCAAGTGGCGGCTGGATCCGCAACAGCGATCGCCACCGGCGGTCCGCTGCCGCGCGGCGCCGACGCTGTCGTCATGGTCGAGCACACCCAGCCGGCCGGGTCGGATGCGATCGAGGTTCGTCGCGCCACGTCTCCCGGGCAATTCGTCTCCTATGCCGGATCCGACATCGCGCGCGGCGAAGCGCTGCTGCGTGCGGGGACGATCATCGGCTCGCGCGAGATCGGCATGCTGGCCGCTTGCGGCATCGCCGAGGTGAATATCGCGCGCAAGCCGCTTGTGGCGGTCGTCTCCACTGGCGACGAACTGGTGCAGCCCGGAAAGCTGCTCGCGGCCGCCGAGATCTACGACACCAACGGTGCGATCGTCGCTGCTGCGATCGACGAGAATGGCGGCAAGGCGGTCTTCCTTGGCGCCATTCCCGACGATGAAGCCAAGCTCGAAGCCGCCATGCGCCGCGCGCTGGCGGATGCCGACATGCTGGTGCTGTCGGGCGGCACGTCGAAAGGCGCGGGCGACCTGTCCCACCGCATCATCGACCGGCTCGGCCAGCCCGGCATCATCGCGCATGGCGTTGCGCTCAAGCCCGGCAAGCCGCTGTGCCTTGCGGTCTGCGACGGCAAGCCGGTGGTGATCCTGCCGGGCTTTCCGACCTCGGCGATGTTCACCTTCCACGACATGATCGTGCCGGTGCTGCGCAGGATGGCCGGGCTGCCGCCGCGCTCCGAGGCCAGGGTCAGCGCGACCGTGCCGGTGCGCATCGCTTCCGAGCTCGGCCGCACCGAATTCGTCATGGTCTCGCTGGTCGAGGGCCGGGACGGCCTGATCGCCTATCCCTCCGGCAAAGGATCCGGTGCGATCACGTCATTCGCGCAGGCCGATGGCTTTCTGCGCATCGACGCGCTCGCCGATCAGATGCCGGCCGGCACGCAGGCCGAGGTGACGCTGTTCACGCCGCATGTGCGCGTGCCCGATCTCGTCATCGTCGGCAGCCATTGCACCGGTCTCGATCTCGTTACCGCACAGCTCGCGCATGCCGGCCTGACCGTACGCTCGATCGCGGTCGGCAGCCTCGGCGGGCTCGCCGCGGCGAAGCGCGGCGAGTGCGATCTCGCGCCGATCCATCTGTTCGACGACAAGAGCGAGACCTACAACACGCCCTATCTCGTCGAGGGGCTCGAGCTCGTTCCGGGCTGGCGGCGGATGCAGGGCATCGTCTTCCGCAAGGGCGACAAGCGTTTCGAAGACCTCGGTGCGAAGGACGCCGTTGCAGCGGCGCTCGCCGACCCCGCCTGCATCATGGTCAACCGCAACCAGGGCGCCGGCACGCGCATCCTGATCGACCGGCTGCTCGGCGGGGCGCGTCCGGAAGGTTATTGGAACCAGCCGCGCTCGCACAATGCGGTGGCGGCGGCCGTGGCGCAGCACCGCGCCGACTGGGGCATGACCATTGCGCCGGTCGCCCATGCGGTCGGCCTCGGTTTCATTCCGCTCGCGGAGGAGCATTATGACTTCGCGCTGGTGACGGCGCGCAAAGACCGGCCGGCAGTGCAGGCCTTTCTCGATGCACTCGGCTCAAATGAAGCGCGCGCCGCGCTGGAGCGGGCGGGGTTCCGGCCCGCCTAGATTGACGAAGCGGCGCTTCTCAATGATCCAAGCTAACCGGAGCACACCGCCTTACGAGGCGTCATCCAGCGCCGCCAGCCGCTCGGCTTCCGCGATGTCCTCGACGGTATTGGCATTGAAGAACGGGTCGAGCGGCTCGGTCGGCCACATCACCGTCGCCAGCGGATAGCGCGCGGTCCAGCGGTCGATCTTGCGGAGGTCCTCGACGACGAGTGCGTGGCGGAGCTCCTCACGCAGGTCCACGCGCCACAGGCCGATCACCGGATGCGACTGATCGCCCGATGCGGCGACCGCGAGTTGCGCGTTCTCGCGCGCTCGCGCCTCATGCAGGCGAGCGACCAGATCGCGCGGCAGGAACGGGCAGTCGCCGGCGGCGCTGAGCACCCACTCGATCTCCGGCCGGTTTGTCGCGGTCCAGTCGAGCGCCGCGAGGATGCCGGCGAGCGGGCCGGGAAAGCCGGGCACGTCGTCGGCGACCACCTGCAAGCCGAAGGCGGCGAAACGTGCGGGATCGCCATTGGCGTTGAGGATCAGCCCGCTGCATTGGGGTGAAAGGCGCGCGATCACACGCTCCAGGATGGTGCGCCCGCCGATGCTGCGCATGGGCTTGTCGCCCCCGCCCATGCGGCGGGCAAGACCGCCGGCGAGCAGCACGCCAAGAGTGGGCGGAATGCGCGTGGCCGCAAAGCTAGTCGTCACCACCTTCACCCTTGCGCTTGTGCTTGGCCGATTCCTCCTCGACGTAAGCGAGGTTCTGGTCGTAGACGATGCGGTCCTCGCCCGAGAGTGCGATGAAGCGCTTGCCGCGCGTGCGGCCGATCAGCGTCAGCCCGACCTGCCTTGCGAGATCGACGCCCCAGGCGGTGAAGCCGGAGCGCGACACCAGGATCGGAATGCCCATGCGCACAGTCTTGATCACCATCTCCGAGGTGAGGCGTCCCGTGGTGTAGAGGATCTTGTCGCCAGGCTCGACGCCGTGGCGGTACATCCAGCCCGCGATCTTGTCGACGGCGTTGTGGCGGCCGACGTCCTCGGTGTAGCAGAGCGGGGCGCCCTCCTTGCACAGCACGCAGCCATGGATCGCGCCGGCCTCCAGATAAAGCGAAGGCATGGTGTTGATGGTCTGCGTCATCTGGTACAGCCAGGAGGTGCGCAGCTCCGCCTTCGGCAGTGCGACACTCTCGACCGCTTCCAGCAGGTCGCCGAAGGCGGTGCCCTGCGCGCAGCCCGAGGTCTGCGTGCGCTTCTTCAGCTTGGCCTCGAAATTGGTGTGGTGTGAGGTGCGCACCACGACCACCTGGAGGTCATCGTCGTATTCGACCTCGGTGACCGCGTCATTATATTTCAGCATGTTCTGGTTCAGCAGGTAGCCGAGCGCCAGATATTCCGGATAGTCGCCGATCGTCATCATGGTGACGATCTCCTGCGAATTCAGGTAGAGCGTCAGCGGCCGCTCCATCGGCACCTTGATCTCGACCCTGGCGCCGGTCTGGTCGGTCCCGGTCACGCTCTGGGTCAGGCGCGGGTCGTCCGTGTCAGGGACGATCAGGGGCACCGGGGTCTTGTCGATCTTCATCATGGTTGCGAGGTTAGCATGACATTCGGGTCAAGCCGATATAAGCATGGCGGGGAGAGGCCGGAAGTTCCATCGGCTGGCGAGCCGTTGGCGGAGATCGGGTGGTTATGAAAGTCATCGGCCTTGCAGGCTGGAGTGGGGCGGGCAAGACCACGCTGTTGACGCGGCTGATCCCGCATTTCAACGCGCAGGGCCTGCGCGTTTCCGTGATCAAGCACGCGCATCACCAGTTTGACGTCGATGTGCCCGGCAAGGATTCCTGGCGCCATCGGGAGGCCGGCGCGGCGGAGGTGCTGGTCGCTTCGTCAAAGCGCTGGGCGTTGATGCATGAGTTGCGCGGGGCGGCAGAGCCGCGGCTGCCGGAGCTGCTCGAGAAGCTCTCCGCGGTCGATCTTGTCGTGGTCGAGGGCTTCAAGCGCGAGCCGCATCGCAAGATCGAGGTGCATCGTGCCGCGAACGGCAAACCGCTGCTGTTTCCGGACGATCCCGGAATTGCCGGGATTGCGAGCGACACCGCGGTTGAAACCCGGCTGCCGACCGTCCATCTCGATGATATCCCTGCTGTAGCCGCGTTGCTGCTGCTCGCGGCGATGCCGGTCGAGGAAGTGGTGGCAAGAAGCACCGCGATACGCTGACGAGGCACCATGGCGCAATTATCGGACGATTGCTTTGCCTTCGGCGGCCCGATGATGTCGGTCGACGAGGCCGTCGACCTCATCACGACACGCGTCAACGCGATCACCGATCTCGAGACTGTTGCGCTGGTCGATGCCGACGGGCGCGTGCTCGCGCGCGATATCGCGGCGCCCCTGCCGCTGCCGCCGTTCACCAACTCCGCGGTCGACGGCTATGCCGTGCGCAACGCCGACCTTCCGCAAGCTGCGGAGCAGGCGTTCCCGCTCGACGGTCGCATCCAGGCCGGCGGGCTCGCGCAAGCGCCAATCAAGCCTGGCCACACCGCGCGCATCTTCACCGGCGCGCCGATGCCGCCGGATGCTGAGACCGTCTTCATGCAGGAGGACGTGCGCATCGATCAGTCCGGCAAGATCGTGTTGCCGCCGGGGCTGAAGCCCGGCGCCAATGTCCGTCCCGCAGGCGAGGACATTCCGCAAGGTCACGTCGCGCTCCGCGGCGGACAGCGCTTGCGGCCGCAGCATGTCGCCCTTGCCGCCGCGTTCGGCCTGACAAGGCTCGACGTCGTCAGGCGCATCCGCGTCGCCGTGTTCTCGACCGGCGACGAATTGGCCTCACCGGGCGAGCCGCGCTCCGCCTCGCAACTGTTCGATTCCAACCGCTTCATGCTGATGGCGATGCTGCGCCGGCTCGGCTGCGAGGTCAGCGATCTCGGCATCTTGCGGGACGAACGGACGTCGCTTGCGAACGGCCTGAAGCAGGTCGCCGGTGAACACGACCTTATCCTTACCACCGGTGGCGTTTCGACCGGCGAAGAGGATCACGTCAAGGCGGCGGTCGAGAGCATCGGCTCGCTGGTGCTGTGGCGGATGGCGATCAAGCCCGGCCGGCCGGTCGCAATGGGCATCATCGACGGCACGCCGCTGATCGGATTGCCCGGCAATCCCGTTGCGAGCTTCGTCACCTTCGTCCATGTGGTGCGGCCGACGGTGCTGGCGCTCGCGGGCAGCCTGCCGGAGCCGCTGACGCCGATCCCTGTGCGCGCCGCGTTCACTTACAAGAAGAAGGCGGGCCGGCGCGAATATGTTCGCGTCTCCTTGCGGCGCGGAGAGGACGGCGCGCTGGAGGTCATCAAGTTCCCGCGGGAAGGCGCTGGGCTGTTGTCGTCGCTGATCGAGACCGACGGCTTGGTCGAACTCGGCGAGGACATCACGAATGTCGAGCCGGGGCACAGCGTAGGTTTCCTACCCTACGCCGATCTGCTCTGATGCGGCTGCGTTGACGCCATCGCCTCATCCCGCCATGTTGCGCCCATGACCCGAACGACGCTCGATCTAACCGGGCTGAAATGCCCATTACCTGCTCTGAAGACGCGCAAGGCGCTGAAACCGTTGCAGCCTGGCGATCAACTCGAAGTGCACTGCACCGATCCCTTGTCGGTGATTGACATTCCGAATCTGATTCGCGAGACCGGCGACAAGGTCGAGATCACCGAGCGCAACGAGGCGCGCATCGTATTCCTGGTCGAAAAGAGCGACGCCCCGTAGAAAGGCGAATGTTCACGGCGGCGACGTTTGACTATGCTGCGCCCGCGGGGAAACGGCCAGAGCTTCGCTGCAATGCGAAAAGGCCGGTGGATGATCTCAAACCTAAGACATCGGGCATGACTTTCTCAACTTCGAGGGCAAGCGCAGCTGCAAGTCCCGCGGTGGGCCGCGAGCCTGCCGTCAAGCTCGGCAAGGCGGCTGCAGGGCCGGAGTTCGGCGCGCTGGCGCAGGCTTCCATCCTGATCGTCGACGACGAGCCGGGCATGCGCAATTTCCTGGTGCGCACGCTTGCGCCGCGCTGCAAGCTGGTGGACGAGGCGGCCGATACCGACCAGGCTTCGCGCAAGCTCGATTCCAACCGCTACGACGTCGTCATTCTCGATAACATCATGCCAGGCAAGAATGGCGTCGATTGGCTCGCCGAGCAGCGCGCCGTCGGCTTCTTCGCCGACGCCATCCTGATCACCGCCTATGCCGACCTCGACACTGCGATCCAGGCCCTGCGCGCCGGTGCGGCCGATTTCGTGCTCAAGCCGTTCCGCTCCAACCAGATCCTCAACGCGGTGGCACGATGCCTCGACCGTGTCCGCCTCCAGCGCGAGAACTATGTCCTGCGCTATGCTCTGCGTGCCTCGTCCGACCGCACCTTTCTGCGCGACAATCTGATCGGACAGTCGGCAGCGACGCTGCGCGTACGCGAGACCATCGCGCGCGTCGCGCGCCTGCCGACCTCGGTTCTCCTCACCGGCGAATCCGGCACCGGCAAGGAAGTGGCAGCGCGCTCGATCCACTCGCTGTCCGACCGCGCCGACAAGCCCTTCGTGCCCGTGAATTGCGCGGCGATTCCGCCCGAGATGATCGAGGCCGAGCTGTTCGGACACATCAAGGGCGCGTTCACCGGCGCCGATTCGGGGCGCGAGGGCTTATTCCTGTATGCGCATGGCGGCACGCTGTTCCTCGACGAGATCGGGGAGCTGCCGCTGCCGATGCAGAGCAAGCTGCTCCGCGTGCTCGAAGACCGCCGCGTCCGTCCGGTTGGCTCGGAGCGTGAAGTTCCGGTCGACCTTCGCTTCATCTTCGCAACCAATGCCGAGCTTCAGAAGGAGGTCGAGAAGGGCCGTTTCCGAGCTGATCTGTTCTACCGGCTCAACGTGATGCAAATCCGCCTGCCGCTGCTGAAGGACCGCGGCGATGACGTGCAGGAGCTTGCCGCCATCTTCATGAGCAAGCTGTCGGCTCAGCTCGGCATGCCGCCGGTGCCGATCGACGCCGCGGTGCGGGCGGCGCTCGCAAGCTATGACTGGCCAGGCAATGTGCGCGAGCTGCGCAATTTGATCGAGCGCACGCTGATCCTCGGCGCCTTCCCCGACGATTTCGCCGGTCCCCGCAACAACGGTCAGTCGGCGCCTGTCGACAGTCTCGCGGAGCTCGAGCGCCGTCACATTCTCGGCGTGCTGAAGGAGGTCAATGGCAATCGCGAGGAGGCGGCGCGTCGCCTCGGTATCTCGCGCAAGACCATCGACCGCAAATGCGCGTTGTGGGATGTCTGATGCTGCCGGCCGCAGCGGCGAGCCCGTGCGGGGACGCTCCGTCCGCTTCCGGCTGCTCGCGATCGCGCTGCTGCCGATGCTGGTCATCCTGCCGCTCCTGCTCGGCGTTGCGATCTATCGCTGGAACGCGAAGTTCGACGCGACCCTGATCTCCAAGGTCAACGGCGATCTCACCATCGCCCACCAATATCTCGCCCGCATCCTGGAAAAGACCGGCGTCCAGCTCCGGGCGCTCAGCCTGTCGGCCCGCTTCCATGAGGTGCTGGCGCCGGATGCGCGCGGCTCCCTGCAGGATCTGCTCGACGAGACCCGCAAGGAAATTGGTCTCGATTTCCTGTATCTGACCAACGATCGCGGCGACGTCCTGGCCTCATCGCCGCCGCTGCAGCATCGACCGAGAAGTGACTGGCCAATCATCAGGTCGGCGCTGTCGGGACAGGTCCCTGCGACGGGTGTCGACATTTTCGGCAATGACGAGCTCGCCGCAATTTCGCCGGCCCTGGCTGAGCGCGCGCGATTGGACCTCGTGCCGACCCCGAACGCGGTGCCGACCGACCGCAGCACCGAGACGCGCGGCATGGTCGTGCATGCGGCGAGCCGGGCGATGCTACCTGACGGTGGCGCCGCTGCGCTGGTCGGCGGCACGCTGCTCAACCAGAATCTCGAATTCATCGACACGATCAACGATCTCGTCTATCGCGCGGCGAGCCTGCCGGAGGGCAGCCAGGGCACTGCGACGCTGTTCCTGGACGACGTGCGGATATCGACCAACGTCCGTCTGTTCGAGGGACGGCGCGCGCTCGGCACGCGCGTGTCGGCGGCGGTGCGCTCGGCCGTGCTGGGCGAGGGGCGGACCTGGCTCGACAGCGCTTTCGTGGTCAATGACTGGTACATCTCCGCCTACGAGCCGCTGGTCGACAGTTACGGCAAGCGGGTCGGCATGCTCTATGTCGGCTTTCTGGAGAAGCCGTTCAGTGAAGCCAAATACCAGACATTGATGATCATCATCGCAGCGTTCATCGCGATCACCGCAGCGACCGTACCAATCTTCCTGCGCTGGGCGAGCTCCATCTTCATGCCGCTGGAGCGCGTCACGGCGACGATCACCGAGGTGGAGCGCGGGAACCTCTCCGCCCGCACCAAAATGCCGGTGTTGGGTGACGAGATCGGCCGCGTCGCGGTTCATCTCGACAGCCTGCTCGACCAGATCCAGGAACGCGACCGACAGCTCCGGGAATGGAATGAGGAGCTGAACGTCCGCGTGCGGGAGCGCACGCGCGACCTCGAGCACGCCAATTTCAAGCTTGAGGCGACCACCAAGCAGCTCATCATGTCGGAGAAGCTGGCTGCGATCGGCGAGATCACCGCCGGCGTTGCGCACGAGATCAACAATCCGATCGCGGTGATGCAGGGCAATCTCGACGTCATCCGCAGCGTGTTCGGGGCCGATGCCGACAAGGCGAAGGTCGAGTTTCGCCTGCTCGACGAGCAGATTCACCGCATTAGCCAGATCGTGACCAAGCTGTTGCAGTTTGCAAGGCCGGAGGAATATGCCGGCTATGTCGAGCGCCATGCGCCGGCGAGCGTCATCTCCGACTGTCTGCCGCTGGTGCAGCATCTTCTGAACAAGACCGAGATCGCCGTGGTCAGGGACGACCGCGCCAACCGGCTCGTGCTGATGAATCGCAACGAGCTGCAGCAGGTCCTAGTCAATCTCATCGTCAACGCGATCCACGCCATGCCGGAAGGCGGAACCCTGACGCTCCGCTCCTTCGATGCGGAGCGCGACGGCCATCAAGGCGTCGCCATCGAGGTCGCCGACACCGGCATCGGCATGAGCACCGAGGTGATCGAAAAGATATTCGACCCCTTCTACACCACGAAACGGCGGCAAGGCACTGGGCTCGGCCTCTCCATCAGCCAGACGCTGATCAAGCGCCAGGGTGGACAGATCACGGCCGAAAGCCGCGTCGGTTCCGGAAGCACATTCACGGTGTGGCTGCCGGAAGCGACCTGATTGGACATTTTGTCCGAGGATCTCGGGACATTCTGTCCGGCGCAGCATATTGCGCTGCGGGAAGTCGTTGAATCATCACGATGCGACTTCTGGCACGCGCGTTGCTCATCTCAGGACAGGGTGTTGAGGGGGGATGAGGGCGCGATAGCCGTCACTGCAACGCTGCTTGCGAGGCGAAGGGACATCACCCGCGACCAGCTGCTTGCTCGGCGCATATGACGCGATGCGCACCAGACGATTCCGCTTCGGCATGAAGTCCGACCTGTCATGCGCGGCTGCCAAGCTCGCACACGACCGGTCTCAAACCGATGTGCCGGCAAGGCCACGCTTTGGAGGTAATGCTTATGACGACTGCCGATACCGTTCTTGCACCAATTGGTGCTTCCGGCTTCCTCGATCGTGAACGCACGATCGCGACCGCCGGCTTCAATCGCTGGCTGGTGCCGCCGGCAGCGCTGTGCATCCATTTGTGCATCGGCATGGCCTATGGCTTCTCGGTGTTCTGGCTGCCGCTGTCGCGCGCGATCGGGTTGACCGCGCCGAAAGCCTGTCCGGATATGTCGCTGTGGCAAGAGCTCTTCACCACTACCTGCGACTGGAAGGTCGCAAGCCTGGGGTGGATGTACACGCTGTTCTTTGTCTTGCTCGGCGTCTCCGCCGCGATCTGGGGCGGCTGGCTCGAGCGCGCCGGTCCGCGCAAGGCGGGTGTCGTCGCCGCCTGCTGTTGGGGCGGCGGTCTTCTGATCGGTGCCTTCGGCGTCTACGTCCACCAGCTCTGGATCATGTGGCTTGGTTGCGGCGTGATCGGCGGCGTCGGTCTCGGCCTCGGCTATATCTCCCCGGTGTCGACCTTGATCAAGTGGTTTCCGGATCGTCGCGGCATGGCGACCGGCATGGCCATCATGGGATTTGGCGGCGGCGCCATGATCGGAGCGCCTCTGGCCAATCTCTTGATCAACTACTTCAAGACGCCGACCTCCGTCGGTGTCTGGGAGACCTTCGTCACGATGGGGGTGGTCTATTTCGTCTTCATGATGATCGGCGCCTTCGCCTATCGCGTGACGCCGGCCGGCTGGCAGCCCGAGGGCTGGACGCCGCCGAGCGAAAAGAAGTCGATGATCACCGAGCACCATGTGCACCTCAACAACGCGCACAAGACGCCGCAATTCTGGCTGATCTGGTGGGTGCTCTGCTTGAACGTCTCCGCGGGTATCGGCGTGATCGGCATGGCTTCGCCCATGCTGCAGGAGATCTTCGCAGGCAAGCTGATCGGGCATCCGGAGCTGACCTTCAGCCAGCTCTCGGTTGAACAGAAAGCTGCGATCGCAGCGATCGCTGCGGGCTTCGCTGGTCTGTTGTCACTGTTCAACATCGGCGGCCGCTTCTTCTGGGCCTCGATGTCGGATCTCATGGGCCGCAAGAACACGTACTATACGTTCTTCGTCCTCGGCATCGCGCTCTACGCGCTGGCGCCGACCTTCGCGGCGATGGGCTCGAAGCTGCTGTTCGTGGTCGGCTTCGGCATCATCCTCTCGATGTACGGCGGCGGCTTTGCGACCGTGCCGGCCTATCTCGCCGACATGTTCGGCACCCAGTTCGTCGGCGCCATCCACGGCCGGCTGCTGACGGCATGGTCGACGGCAGGCATCATCGGCCCCGTCGTGGTCAATTACATCCGCGAGTTCCAGCTTGCGGCCGGCGTGCCGCGTGACCAGCTCTACAACACCACTATGTACATCCTGTGTGCGATGCTGATCGCGGGCCTGATCTGCAACTACCTGATCAAGCCGGTCGATTCGAAGTGGCACATGAAGGACGCCGATGTCGCCAAGCTGCAGGCGGCGAGCGCCAGCGCCGCAGCCGCGGGGCCGCACGGCTCGTACGGCATCGGCTTTGGCGGACTGGACGCCAAGGCGGCACTGTTCTGGGCCTTCGTCGGCGTTCCCTTGGCCTGGGGTGTGTGGAAGACGCTGGAGAGCGCGGTCAAGATTTTCTGATCGCACATTCATCGCGGGCGGGAGCGCAGCTTGCGCGCTCCCGCCTAGCCTCGGAGCGGGAGCGCGATACGATTTCGCTATCGCAGCATGGGAAGCCTTTATTGATCTCCAGGCCAATTCAGGCTTCGTTCTATCGGTTGGCGCGTTAGACGAACGCAAGGCCGTGTCCGGGCAGCGATCCAGGGGTTGCCCTTTGAGCCGCGCTTAACTGCTTCCGCGAGCATGATAATTTGCTTGGCATCTGGCATGCCAGCGGCTAGAACTGGAGCCGTTCTAAAGAACGAGATCGAGACGAATCGATGAGCCACGACGTGCACAAGGTCCGCCCGTTCGAGCATCCCGGCGAGGGACGCCGACGCGCCAAGGCCACCCCCAAAGGGCGCCAGGTTGATCCGACCGCTGCGCACGAGATCGAGCTGTTGCTCGGCGACAGGCCGCGGCGGCGCGATCTGCTGATCGAATATCTGCACCTGATCCAGGACAAGTACCACCAGATTTCGGCCGCGCATCTCGCCGCGCTCGCCGACGAGATGAAGCTCGCCTTCGCCGAGGTGTTCGAGACCGCGACCTTCTACGCTCATTTCGACGTGGTGAAGGAAGGCGAGCCCGACATCGCGCCGCTGACGATCCGCGTCTGTGATTCGCTGACCTGCGCGATGCTCGGCGGCGAGAAGCTCCTGCAGGATTTGCAGAGCGCCTCGGGTCCCGGCATCCGCGTCGTGCGCGCGCCCTGCGTCGGCCGTTGCGATACCGCACCTGCTGCTGAGGTCGGCCACAACTTCGTCGACCACGCGACCGTCGCCAATGTCATGGCGGCCGCGAAGGCCGGCGACACCCACGCGCATCTGCCCAACTATGTCGGCTACGAGGCCTACCTCGCCGGCGGTGGCTACAAGCTGCTCAATCGCCTCCGCTCCGGCGAGCTGCCGAAGGACGATCTCTTGAAGGCGCTCGACGACGCTTCGCTCCGCGGTCTCGGCGGCGCCGGCTTCCCGACGGGGCGCAAATGGCGCGCGGTGCTCGGCGAGCCCGGGCCGCGGCTGATGGCGATCAACGGCGACGAGGGCGAGCCCGGCACGTTCAAGGATCGATTCTATCTCGAAAGCGATCCGCATCGCTTCATCGAGGGCATGCTGATCGGCGCGCATGTGGTGCAGGCCTCCGACGTCTACATCTATCTGCGCGACGAATATCCGGCCTCACGCGAGATCCTCGAACGCGAGATCGCCAAGCTCCCGCCGGGCGGTCCGACGCTGCATATGCGCCGCGGCGCTGGTGCCTATATCTGCGGCGAGGAATCCTCACTGCTGGAGAGCATCGAGGGCAAGCGCGGCCTGCCCAGGCACAAGCCGCCTTACCCGTTCCAGGTCGGCCTGTTCGGCCTGCCGACGCTGATCAACAACATCGAGACGCTGTGGTGGGTGCGCGACATCGTCGAGAAGGGCGCCGACTGGTGGAAGGGCAATGGCCGCCATGAGCGTCATGGCCTGCGCAGCTTCTCGGTCTCGGGCCGCGTCAAGAATCCCGGCATGAAGCTGGCGCCTGCGGGCATCACCGTGCGCGAGCTGATCGACGAATATTGCGGTGGCATGGCCGACGGCCATCAGTTTTACGCCTACCTGCCGGGCGGCGCGTCCGGCGGCATCTTGCCGGCATCGATGGATAACATCCCGCTCGATTTCGGCACGCTGGAAAAATACGGCTGTTTCATCGGCTCCGCCGCGATCGTGATCCTGTCGCAGAAGGACAGCGTGCGCGCAGCGGCGTTGAACCTGATGAAGTTCTTCGAGGACGAGAGCTGCGGTCAGTGCACACCATGCCGCGTCGGAACCCAGAAAGCGGCGCTGCTGATGCAGAAGCCGGTCTGGAACCGGGCCTTGCTGGAAGAATTGAGCCAAGCGATGCGCGATGCCTCGATCTGCGGGCTCGGACAGGCGGCATCGAATCCGCTGACCACCGTGATCAAATATTTCCCTGACGAGTTCAAGGACGCGGCCGAATGACCAAGATTACGTTCGAGCTTGACGGCAAGCAGGTCGAGGCCAAACCCGGCGAGACGATCTGGCAGGTGGCCCAGCGCCAGGGCCGCGAGATCCCGCACCTCTGCTATTCGCCCGCACCCGATTATCGGCCCGACGGCAATTGCCGCGCCTGCATGGTCGAGATCGAGGGCGAGCGCGTGCTGGCGGCGTCCTGCAAGCGCACGCCATCGGTCGGCATGAAGGTGAAGACCGAGAGTGCGCGCGCCGTTGCCGCGCAGAAAATGGTAATGGAGCTGCTCGTCGCCGACCAACCGGCGCGCGAGACCTCGCACGATCCGGATTCGAAGTTCTGGCACTGGGCCGAGACCACCGGTGTCACCGAGAGCCGCTTCCCCGCCGCCGAGCGCTGGGCGACGGATGCCAGCCATCCAGCGATGCGCGTCAATCTCGATGCCTGCATCCAGTGCGGCCTGTGCGTGCGCGCCTGCCGCGAGGTCCAGGTCAACGATGTCATCGGCATGGCCTACCGCAATGCCGGCGCCAAGATCGTGTTCGACTTCGACGATCCCATGGGCGAATCGACTTGCGTCGCCTGCGGCGAATGCGTGCAGGCCTGCCCGACTGGCGCGTTGATGCCGGCCGTGATGCTCGACGACAAGCAGACCCGCGTCACCTATGCCGACAGGAAAGTGGATTCGCTGTGCCCGTTCTGCGGCGTCGGCTGCCAGGTGACCTACGAGGTCAAGGACGAGAAGGTGATCTATGCGGAGGGCCGCGACGGCCCCGCCAATCACAACCGTCTCTGCGTCAAGGGCCGCTTCGGCTTCGACTACATTCACCATCCGCATCGGCTGACCAAGCCTCTGGTGCGGCTGCCGAATGCGAAGAAGGACGCCAACGATCAGGTCGACCCGGCCAATCCCTTCACCCATTTCCGCGAGGCGAGCTGGGAGGAAGCGCTCGACATCGCGGCCAAGGGCCTGGTCAAGATCCGCGACGAGAAGGGCGTGAAGGCGCTGGCGGGCTTCGGCTCGGCCAAGGGCTCGAACGAAGAGGCCTATCTGTTCCAGAAGCTGGTGCGCACCGGCTTCGGCTCCAATAACGTCGATCACTGCACGCGGCTCTGCCACGCTTCGTCAGTCGCCGCACTTTTCGAAGGCCTGAGCTCGGGCGCGGTGTCGGCGCCGTTTGCTGCAGCGATGGATGCCGAGGTCATTTGGGTGATCGGCGCCAATCCGACCGTGAACCACCCGGTCGCGGCGACCTACATCAAGAACGCGGCGAAGAACGGCGCCAAGCTGTTCGTGATGGATCCGCGCCGGCAGTCGCTGTCGCGCCACGCGGCCAAGCATCTGCAGTTCAAGCCGGGCTCCGACGTCGCCATGCTGAATGCGATGATCAACACGATCATCACCGAAGGCCTGACCGACGACCAATACATCGCGGGCTACACCGAAGGCTTCGAGGAGCTCAAGGAGAAGATCAAGGAATTCACGCCGGAGAGGATGGAGCCGATCTGCGGCATCCCGGCGCAGACGCTGCGCGAGGTCGCACGAACCTATGCGCGCGCGAAATCGTCGATCATCTTCTGGGGCATGGGCATCAGCCAGCACGTTCACGGCACCGACAATGCGCGCTGCCTGATTGCGCTTGCATTGATCACCGGCCAGGTCGGTCGTCCCGGTACCGGCCTGCATCCGCTGCGCGGCCAGAACAACGTGCAGGGTGCCTCCGATGCCGGCCTGATCCCGATGTTCCTGCCAGACTATCAGCCGGTCGGCCGCGACGACATGCGCGGCGCTTTCGAGAAGCTGTGGCAGCAGGATCTCGATCCCGTCCGCGGCCTGACCGTGGTCGAGATCATGAACGCGATCCATGCCGGCGAGATCAAGGGCATGTATATCGAGGGCGAGAACCCCGCGATGTCCGATCCCGATCTCCAGCATGCCCGCGAAGCGCTCGCCATGCTCGATCATCTCGTGGTGCAGGATCTCTTCGTCACCGAGACCGCGTTCCACGCCGACGTGATCCTGCCGGCCTCGGCCTTCGCCGAGAAGGAGGGCTCCTTCACCAACACCGATCGCCGGGTGCAGCTCGCGCGCCAGGTGATCAAGCCGCCCGGCGACGCGCGGCAAGATCTCTGGATCATCCAGGAAATCGGCAAGCGCATGGGCCTGCCGTGGAATTATTCCGGCCCCGGCGATGTCTACACCGAGATGGCGGAGCTGATGCCGTCGCTGAAGAACATCAGCTGGGAACGGCTGGTGCGCGAAGGCGCGGTCACCTATCCGGCCGACGCTCCCGATAAGCCCGGCAACGAGATCATCTTCACCACGGGCTTCCCGACCGCGAGCGGCCGCGGCAAGATCGTGCCGGCCAAGGTGATTCCGCCGGACGAGCTGCCCGACGCCGAATATCCGATGGTGCTGTCGACCGGCCGCGTGCTCGAGCACTGGCACACCGGCTCGATGACGCGCCGCGCGCAGGTGCTCGACCAGATCGAGCCCGAGGCCGTCGCGTTCATGTCACCGAAGGACATGCGCAAGAAGAGGCTCGCGCCAGGCGACTTCATTCGCCTGGAGACCCGCCGCGGCGCCGTCGAGGTCAAGGTGCGCTCCGACCGCGACGTGCCAGAGAACATGGTGTTCATGCCGTTCTGCTACGCAGAGGCGGCGGCGAACCTGTTGACCAACCCGGCGCTCGATCCCTTCGGCAAGATCCCGGAGTTCAAGTTCTGCGCGGCCAGGGCGGAGCGCGTGGAGATGCGCGACGCGGCGGAGTAGGGGCGACCTCGTTCGGCGACGCGCTGCCGCCAAACCCTCAGTGTCGTCCTGGCGAAAGCCAGGACCCATACCGCGTGATCCATCGATTGCGGACGGTCGCAGTCCCGAACGACTAGCCTCCGTCAAACCACTCCCGGTGGTTATGGGTCCCGGCCTTCGCCGGGACGACAATCGAGCGTGTGGCGCATGTCTGCATCCGCATCGTCATTGCGAGCGCAGCGAAGCAATCCAGACTGTCTCTCCGGCGGGATTCTGGATTGCTTCGTCGCTTCGCTCCTCGCAATGACGGTGGTAAACGTGACTCATGTCCAAAGTCACCCCCGCCACGCGCGCGCTTGAAGCCGCCGGAGTGGCCTTCACCGTCCACACTTATGACTACGATCCCGATGCCGCGAGCATCGGCCTTCAGGCCGCCTCCGCGCTGGGTGAAGACCCGGCGCGCGTGTTGAAGACGCTGATGGCCTTGGTGGACGGCAAGCCGGTCTGCGTGGTTGTGCCGTCCGACCAGGAAGTCTCCATGAAGAAGCTCGCCGCAATCGTGAGCGGCAAGTCGGCGCAGATGATGAAGCCGCTCGAGGCTGAGCGCGTCACCGGCTACAAGGTCGGCGGCATCAGCCCGTTCGGGCAGCGCAAGCCGGTGCGCACCGTGATCGACCGGCGGGCCATGACGCAGGAACAGGTGTATCTCAACGGGGGCCAGCGCGGCTTACAGGTGCGGCTCAAGCCGGACGATGCGCGCGAGGTCCTCAAGGCAGCCGTGGTCGACGTGATTGCCTGACCACGCCGGCGCGTTGCACGCGCCATCAGTTGCGGTGCACAAACGGAGCGTCTTGCAGGTTGAATTTATTGCATGCTCGCGTGCATTGATCCTGCACAGCGTCATTAGACTATGGTAGGGTACAACATCCGCTGAAAAAAGTGCGTCGAAAACAGGGAGGACGACATGCGGGGGATTGCGTCGAAGGTCCTTGGCTCGCTGGCCGCAGGACTTTTTTTTATGTCCGGTGCCGTGATGGCCGCGGAGCCGCCGAAGGAGATGAAGCTCTACGTCTTCTCGTCGGGGGCGCTCAATCTCGACAAGTCGATCATTCAGAATGGCAGTAGTGGCAAGGTCCAGATCCCGGTCGGCTTCTTTCTGATCCGGCATCCGAAGGGCGACGTGCTGTTCGACTGCGGCAACAACGACCGCATCATCAAGGATCCCGACTATTGGGGCCCGTTCGTGAAGGCGCTAGACCCCGGCCGTTCGCCCGACATCGCCATCGACGCACAGCTTGCCAAGATCAACGTCAAGCCTTCCGATATCAAATATGTCGTGCTCGGCCATTTCCACGTCGATCACGCCGGCAACATTGGAAAATTCCTGGACTCGACCTTCGTGTTCCAGCGTGACGAGATCAGGAACGCGTTCTGGCCGGCGCCGGGCTATGCAACCTTCTTCATCTCGGACGACTTCGCCATGCTGCGCAACAGCGTCGGCGGCGGCATGCCGGCCAAGTACAAGACCATCGAGCTCGACGGCGATCTCGATTTGTTCGGGGACAACAGCGTCTTCATCCATCGCACCGTGTCGCACACGCCCGGAAGCCAGATCCTGGTGGTGCGGTTGCCGAAGACCGGAACAGTGGTGCTGACCAGCGACGCCATCTATCTCCAGGAGAATCTGGATAAGAACATCCTGCCGAGCATCGGCAGCGTCTATGATCCGGTCGGGATGCTCGATGCCTATGCCTGGGTGAAGCGCGTCCGCGACACGGAGGGCGCCGACATCATCTACGCCCACGATCCCGACGTGTTCAAGGCGCACAAGCACTCGCCCGAATTCTACGAGTGATCGGTCGCGACATCGGGTCATCTCGCGCAAGTCGTTATCCCGGGTCCCTGGGCCCGGGATTCCGTTCGGTGCTCCGAGGGAGTACCTGCCAGAGGGGTGTCTAAAGTCTTCATGCTTCCGGCTGTCTCTCCGGTCGTTGTCGCCGAGCGCGTGACAAAATGGTACGGGCCGCGGCGCGCTGTCGCCGACGTCTCGTTTTCCATCGCGCCGGGCGAGATCGTCGGACTGCTCGGGCCGAACGGATCCGGCAAGAGCACGATCTTCCGCATGCTTACGGGCTATCTGGTTCCGACGAGCGGGCGCATTGCGGTCGCCGGCCACGACGTGGTTGAGGATTCCATCGGTGTGCGCCGCGCCATCAGCTACGTGCCGGAAGATGCGCCGCTCTACGACCACATGCGGGTCGGCGAATTCCTGCATTTTATGGCGGGGCTCAAGGGCCTGCACGGGGCGAAGGCAAGGGCCGCGGTCGACGAGGCGGCCGAGCGGCTCGACCTTGTGCGCGTCATGAAGCTGACAGCCGGCAAATTATCGCGCGGCTTCCGCCAGCGTGTCTCGATCGCGCAAGCACTCTTGGGCAATCCAGACGTTCTGGTGCTGGACGAGCCGACCAGCGGGCTCGATCCTCATCAGGTGATCGCCGTACGCGACCTGATCCAGTCGCTGGCCGGACGGCACACCGTGCTCATGGCCTCGCACATCCTGCCCGAGATCGAGAAGATTGCGTCGCGGGTGATGATCCTGCTCGATGGCGTGCTGCTGACATCCGATGCATTGAAGGATGCCGCGCCCGATTTCCGGCTTCGCTTGTCGGCGGATGCGTCGCTCGAATCCATTCGCGCTGCGGCTGATGCGGTCGCCGGCGTGCACGACATCGTCGCCGCTGCCGATGAAGGTGGGCGCTTTCTCGTTGCGGCGGATCGGCGTCCCGCACTTGCCGCCGACCTCCTGTCCGCGCTGGTCGGCGCGCAAATTGCGGTGCGTGAGCTGACCGAGCTGCGGCCCGACCTCGAGCGGGTGTTTCTCGACCTCACCCGCCAGCCGGAGGCGGCCGCATGAGAAGCTTTGCCGTGCTGCTGGGCAAGGAAGCGACAGCGCTGTTCTCTTCGCCGATCGCCTACGTGCTGATGACCGTGTTCCTGCTGGTCATGGGCTATAGCTTCACGCTGACGCTGTTCCTCAGCCATCAGCCGAGCATGGTGCACGTCTTTTTTCAGATGTTCGTGCTGTTCATGTTGACCGCGCCGCTGATCACCATGCGCCTGTTCGCGGAGGAGCGGAAGCTCAAGACGCTGGAGGTGCTGCTGACCGCGCCTGTCTCCGAGGTCGCCATCGTGCTTGCGAAATTTCTCGCCGCGATGAGCCTGATCGTGGTCATGCTTGTGCTGTCGGGGGCCTATGCGGCCGCGCTCGCCTGGTTCGGCGATCCGGATTTCGGCCCGATCTACAGCGGCTATTTCGGCCTCTTGCTGTTCGGCTCGGCGCTGGTCGGCGCGGGGCTGTTGGCCTCGGCGTTGACGGCCAACCAGGTGATCGCGGCGCTGATCTCGCTCAGCGTGTTCCTCCTGCTCTGGATCATCGACAATTTCGGCTGGCTGCTGCCGAGCCCGTTCGACACGCTGGTGGTGAACCTGTCGCTCTCGGTCCATTTCCGTCCCTTTGCCGTCGGCTCGGTCTACCTGTCCGACGTGGGCTTCTTCCTCAGCGTCACGCTGCTGATGCTGCTGTTGACGGTCCGCGCGTTGGCGCGGCGGTGAGAGGCAACCGAATGACCGGCCCAGCCAGATCGAACGTCGCGCTGCTCGTCCTGGCGGCCGGAGCGATCATCTGCGGCGCACTCGGCTTTGCCGGACTTGGCGAGTCGGCCACGAACACCTTGCTGTTCATGGCCTGCGGTCTCACCTTGCTCGCACTGTTCATCGTCGCGATCAGGCTGCCGTTGCGCAGCGGCGGTTCGGCCTGGCTCGCGAACACGTCGATCGTCCTTGCCGCCATCGCCGTCGTGATCGGCGCCAACGTTGCGCTCTATCGCCATGATTTGCACTTCGACGTCAGCCGCGAAGGGCGCAACACGCCGCCGCAGCAGCTCACCGACGTGATCGCGCAATTGCGCGTGCCGCTGTCCCTGACCTATTTCTACAATGCCGGCGATGCAAATGCAGTCAACGTCAAGGAACTGGTTCAGACCGCGGCGCGCAATCATGCGCTGTTCGCGTTCCGCGCCATCGATCTCGACAAGGAGCCAGGCCTTGCCCGCGATCTCGGCGTTCGCGCCTACAACACGGCGGTGCTCCAGGCCGAGGATCGCAAGGTCCTGGTCGAGAACGTCATTGATCCCACCCGCATCGGCTATGCGGCGCTGCGGGTGCTGCGCAAGCGGGTGGAGACTGTGTGCTTCGTCACCGGTCACGGCGAGACGTTTCGGCCGCTGCCTTCGCATTTCCATTTCAGCCATGTCGAGACGCTGAAGGGGCACGAGACGCCCGGCGCCGGCGACGTGCTGGAGGCGGCGCCGGAAGCGCTCGACCGTCTCCAGCTCGCGTTGAACCAGATCGGTTTCGAAATGCGCGAGCTCGTCACGGCGACGGCCTCCAGCATCCCGTCGGACTGCTCGGTCGTCGCCGATGTCGGCCCACGCACCGCCTTTTCCGCTGACGAGGCGGCGCTGCTTGGCGACTATGTCAGAGGAGGGGGCCGGCTTCTGCTGCTGATTGATCCGCTATCGGAGGTCAACGGCGATTTCGAGCGCCTGCTGCTGAGGCCTGTCGGCTTGTCGACCGAGGCGGCGATCGTGATCGATCCCCTCAACCATTTCCGCACCGACGCCGACAAGGTCGCGGTCCCCTATTATCCGCCGCATCCGATCACCCGGCGCCTGGCGTTGACCGTGTTTCCGCAAGTCCGGCCGCTCGCGGTGACGCAGCCGCCAAGCGGCGTAAGCACGATCGTGCTCGCGGCCAGCAGCCAGGACAGCTACCTGCGTTCGCCCAGGACTGTTGCCGCTGCGAGCGATGGGGCGGCAACACGGCCCCGCAATGCCCAGCCGCTCGCGGTTGCTCTCGAGGGGACCTGGCCGGGCGGCGCGCCAGACAAGCGCTTCCGCATGGTCATAGCCGGGACCAGCAAGTTCGCGAGCAACGAATATTTCCCCTATGTCTCCAACGGCGAGCTGTCGCTCGCCACGCTACGCTGGCTCGCCGAGGATGATAATTCGCCAAGTGTCGCGCCGCAGACCTTCAAGCTGCCGGAGATCGTGTTGACCAGCGGCCAGATGCGCGACACCTTCATTGTGCTGGAAGTCCTGTTGCCGCTGAGCACGGCCTTGTTCGGTGTTGCGATGTGGTGGAGGCGGCGGTGAGGGCCGGGGCGGCCGGAGGCGGGATGCCCCGATGGCTGATGCCGCTCCTGGCTGTGGTGCTGGTGGCGCTCCTCGGGCTGCTGGTCCTCAGTGGAGAGTGGCCGGCGCTGCGCAGCAAGGTCGCATTCGCACCCAAGGGCCTCCTGGCTCTCACGCCGGCTGACGTTCGGAGAGTGGAGATCCGTTCGGATGGTGACAGCGTCGTCTTGCTTCGCAGGGAAGGCGCATGGGCGATCGAGGGGCTGGATGGCACCATGCCGGCTGAGCTCAGGACGCATCTCGAGACGGCGCTGCGGCTCGCCACGGTGAGCGAGCCGGCGCGCGAAATCCCCGCCGGTGAGCTCAGCCCGGCAAGCTTCGCGGGCTTCGGTCTGGACCCACCCGCAACCGTCGCGGTCATCGAGGCCGTCGACGGTACGGCGACGTCGGTGAATGTGGGCGCGCTCAATCCGGCGAACACGTCGCACTATGTCCGGGTCAGCGGTCGCCCCGCCGTATACCTGATGCCGCGCCATGTCGGCGAGGAGTGGCGCGTCACCTTCGACATGACGCGCCGGCTGCGCGGTCCGGCCGGCGCCGATGCGGCGAGCCGCGGCAAGAGCCTGTTGCTGCCGGTATCGATGGCGCAGGTCTGGGCGCTCGAGATCGTCTTCGCTGGCAAGCTCACCCGTTTCGAGCGCGATGCCGGCGGCAACTGGTTCCGCCATCTCGGTCAGCACAACCATGCCGCCGGTAATGTCGTCCATGTCGCCGATTCCGAGCAGGCCCGCATCATCGATGCAGCGCTGCGTGCGTTCGATGCCGCTGCGGTCGAGACGCGGATTGGCGCTGTCGATCCGTCGCAATTGGCGCGCTACGGCCTCAATCTGCCGAGCCTGATCGTTCTCGTCTTCGCGCGCGACGTGCCGGCGCCGCTCGCAAGGCTCGAATTCGGCGCCTCCGCCGACAGCCTCGATCGTTACGCGCGGCTCGCGCCCGAGGGCGCCGTGGTCACGGTGGCCGAGTTCGAGATGCGCCGCTTGACGGAGCTGCTGCGCGCGGTCGGAGCGGGATCATGATGCGAGCGCGCCTGGCGCTGCTCGGCATGATTCTGCTCGGCATCGGCATGCCGGCATGGGCACACCAGGTCAATCTGTCGACCGCACGTGTGGCACTGACCGCCGCTCGCGCCGTGACCATCGAGGCGGCACTCAAGGGTAGCGACGTCGACCGGCTTGTCGGCACGAAGGTCTATGACGCGAAGCAAGATGCGGTTGATCCGGCCGCGGTCGAAATGGCCGCGGCCTCGATCCTGACCTATGTACGATCACATCTCGCGGTAACCGGCGCCGACGGCACGGCGTGCTCGGCCGGGACTGCCGCGATCCTGGCGGACGGCGACGGCATCATCTATCGCAACAGTTTCGATTGTGCCGCCGTGGCCGGTGACATCGTCTATCGCTCCACCGTGCTGACCGAGAGGGATCCCACCGCGCGTCAGGTGGTGCTGGTCGCGCAGAATGGGACCGAGGCGCAGGCGCTGCTCGATTCTGGCAACACGACGATCACGCTGTCCGCCCCCGCACCGCCGCTGTGGTCGACGATGCAACGCTATCTCCTCACCGGCATCGAGCACATTTTTCTCGGCTACGATCATGTCGCCTTCTTGATCGCCGTCGTGCTGTGGGCGCGCCGGCTCATTCACATCATCAAGATCGTCACCGCCTTCACCATTGCCCATTCGCTCACGCTGTCCCTGGCCGCGCTGGACGTCCTTGTCATTCCGAACCGGATCGTGGAGCCGGCGATCGCCGCCTCGATCCTGTTCGTTGCCGTGGAGAATTTCTTTTCGCGCGACATCGACAAGCGCTGGCGCGTGACCTTTCTGTTCGGGCTGATCCACGGCTTTGGTTTCGCCGGTGCGCTTCAGGAGATCGGCCTGCCGCCGAACGCGGTGGTGCCGGCGCTCGCCGCCTTCAACATTGGCGTCGAGATCGGGCAGGTCGCGATCGTTTCGATCGTGCTGCCGCTGCTTGGCCTGGTCGATCGGCTGTTTGCAGCCGACCGGACGAAGCCAGTGCGGGCTGCTAGGCTGGTCTATGCGGTCTCCGCGGCAATCAGCCTGCTCGGCGGCTACTGGCTGCTGACGCGCGTCTTCGAGGCGTGATCCGCGCTACTGCTTCTGCAGCAGTTTCAGCCGGCAGCGCAGCGCTTCACGGATGTGTGCACGCGCAAGCTGCTCGGCCCTGTCGCCGTCGCGCGCGGCGATGGCGTCGATGATGGCCCGATGTTCGCCGTGGCTGGTTGAAGGACGGCCGGTCACCGTAAAGGTGGTCGGGCCGAGCAGGGCGATCCAGTCCTGCAATTCCCGCGAAGCGTTGTCGAGATAGCGGTTGCGCGCGGCGCGGCAGATGGCTTCGTGGAAGGCGCGATTGAGCCTCGCCATCTCGGCCGCGTCGCTCTCCGATACCTCGACAAGGGCTTGCTCGATATCGCGGAGTGCGTCGATCTCCGTGGCGGAGGCGTGTGCGGCGGCGAGGCGCGCGGCGGCGCCTTCCATGATCTCGCGCATGGCGTAGAGCTCGAGCACCTCGGAGATGTCGAGGCTGCGCACGATCAGCCCGCGGCCGCCGGCCGGCTCGACGAAGCCGCGTGCCGCGAGCCGACCGAGGGCTTCGCGAACCGGGGTGCGGCTGACCTTCAGCCGCTGCGCGACCTCTTCCTCGCGCAGGCGGTCGCCGGCGCGGTAGCTGCCGGCCTGGAGTGCCTCGCAGAGCGAACGGAACACCGCTTCGCCCAGCGCGACACCGCCGCCGCGCGAGATCGTTCCGCCTGTCTTTGCTGGACGTCTGGCCATTGTTCCTCGATGCGCATCCGCCTATGCGGAAATGCAGCTTGCGCCATCTATGTATATATTTGTATACAAAGGTACGCAACGGCGCCCTGGTTGGGCATGGTCGCTGACGGACAGAATGTCTCTAATCTCGCGTGCCAGCGGGCAGACGGTATGGGCAGCAAGTACGATGTGCTGGTGATCGGCGGTGGCAATGCCGCGCTGTGCGCGGCGATCGCGGCGCGGCGCGCTGGAGCGTCGGTGCTGGTGCTCGAGGGCGCGCCAAAGTTCTATCGCGGCGGCAACACCCGCCACACCCGCAACATGCGCTGCGCCCATGACGCCGCCACGGAAATCCTGACCGGGCCCTATACCGAGGAGGAGTTCTGGGAGGACCTGCTGCGCGTCACCGGCGGGCAGACTGACGAGGTGCTCGCCCGTCACATGATCCGGGAGTCCAAGGACATTTTGAACTGGATCGTGGAGCAGGGCGTGCGCTGGCAGCCCTCGCTCGGCGGCACGCTGAGCCTCGGCCGCACCAACTCGTTCTTTCTCGGCGGCGGCCGCGCGATGCTGAATGCGCTTTATCTCACGGCCGAGCAGCTGGGCGTCGAGGTCGAATACGATGCCGAAGTCATCGACCTCGTGATCGAGGACGGCATGTTCCTCGCCGCGCGCCTCAAGCGGCCGATTAACGGCGAGACCGAGATCCGCGCGACCTCGCTGGTCGCGGCGGCCGGCGGCTTCGAGGCCAACATCGAATGGCTCAAGCAATATTGGGGCGAGGCCGCCGACAATTTCCTGATCCGCGGTACGCCCTATAATCGCGGCTCGATCCTGAAGATGCTGCTCGACAAAGGCGTGCAGGAGGTCGGCGATCCCACCCAGTGCCATGCGGTTGCGATCGACGCCCGCGCGCCGAAATTCGACGGCGGCATCATCACCCGCCACGACTCCGTCGTGTTCGGCATCGTCGTCAACAAGCATGCGCAGCGCTTCTATGACGAAGGCGAGGACATCTGGCCGAAGCGCTACGCGATCTGGGGCCGGCTGGTCGCGGCGCAGCCCGACCAGATCGCCTATATCATCTTCGACTCGACCGTGGTCACGAGTTTCATGCCGACGCTGTTTCCGCCGATCACCGGGCAGACGGTGGCCGAGCTTGCCGGCAAGCTGGAGCTGGATCCGGCGGCGCTAGAAAAGACCATCACCGAGTTCAACGCCGCGGTGCGGCCCGGCACCTTCGATCACACGATCCTGGACGACTGTCGCACCGAGGGCATCACGCCGCCGAAGACCCATTGGGCGCGGCGGATCGAGACGCCGCCTTATCTCGCCTATCCGGTGCGGCCCGGCATTACCTTCACCTATCTCGGCACGCGCGTGAACAAGGAGGCGCGCATGCTGATGGCTGACGGCAGGCCGTCGGCCAACATGTTCGCAGCCGGCGAGATCATGGCCGGCAACGTGCTCGGCAAGGGCTATGCCGCCGGGATGGGCATGACCATCGGCAGCGTGTTCGGACGGATCGCAGGACGGGAAGCAGCACGCCATGCGAAGAACTAGAATGACAAAGGCCAGGGAGAGACCATGTCGCGCATTGCCATCGCTTCGCTCACCGCGCTGCTGATCGTCGGCCACGCTCGCGCCGCCGAGCCGATCACCCTGCGCGACATGGGTTCGTTCCATGTCGGTGGGCGTCTCGTCGAAATCTCCGGCAAGCCGGTGAGGGAGGTCGTGTTCACACCCGGCGGCGTGCCGGCCAAGATCGATCCCAACGGCACCTATCAGGTCGAGCAGATGTATGTGCAATACTTCCTGCCGGCCAACGAGAAGGGGGCCTATCCGCTGCTGATGTGGCATGGCGGCGGGCTGACCGGCGTCACCTACGAGACCACGCCTGACGGGCGCGAAGGCTGGCTGAACTATTTTCTGCGCAAGGGGTGGGCGGTCTATAATTCCGACGCGGTGGAGCGCGGGCGCGCAGGCTGGGCGCAATACCCCGATATCTTCAAGGGTGAGCCGGTCTTCCTCACCACGGCCAATCCGTTCGAGCGTTTCCGCATGGGCGATGGGCCAAACTCCTACGATCCCGATCCCGCCAAGCGAAAGCTGTTGCCGGGCAACCAGTTTCCGGTCGAGGGCTACGACAATTTCGTCAAGCAGAACGTCCCGCGCTGGACCACGACTGATGATGCGGCCATCGCCGCCTATATCGCCGAGATCGATCGCGTCGGTCCTTCGGTAATCCTATTCCACAGCCAGGCCGGCAGCTTCGGCTTCAAAGTCGCGCAAGCCCGGCCTGACAACGTCAAGGCGCTGATTGCGATCGAGCCGGCCGGCATCGGCGATCCCGCCAAGGCGGATGTGCTGAAGAACATTCCGACCCTCATCATCTATGGCGACTATATCGAGCGCGATTCGCGCTGGCCCAAGATCCGTGCCAACGGCATCGCCTTTGCGGACGCCATCAAGGCGGCCGGCGGCAGCGTCGACGTCGTCGACCTCCCGCAGGCGGGCATCAAGGGCAATTCGCATATGGTGATGATGGACAAGAACAACCTCGAGGTCGCAGGCCTGATCCAGAAGTGGCTCGAAGCAAAGGGCCTGACGAAGTAAAGCCATGCACGGAACCAGAATTTTGGACGAAGCCGACCGTCTGATGACGGTCTGCAATTCCTGCCGCTATTGCGAGGGATTGTGCGCGGTGTTTCCGGCTATGGAAATGCGCCGCGCCTTCTCCGACGGCGACCTCAACTATCTCGCCAATCTCTGCCATGCCTGTGGCGCCTGCTATGTCGACTGCCAGTTCTCGCCGCCGCATGAATTCAACGTCAACGTTCCGAAGACGCTGGCAATTGCGCGCGCCGAGTCCTACGCGGCCTATGCCTGGCCGCGGGCGCTATCCGGCACATTTGCGCGGAACGGCCTCGTCATCAGCATCATCGCCGCGCTCAGCATGGCCGCCTTCATCCTCGGCTTCGCCGCCTTGAACGACCGCAGCGTGCTGTTCGGCGTGCACACCGGCCCCGGCGCGTTCTACAGGCTGATGCCGCACAATGCGATGGCCGCGCTGTTCAGCGCCGCCTTCCTTTATGCGATCCTTGCTCTCGTCCTGAGCGTGCGCGCCTTCTGGCGCGACATCGGTCCGCCGATTGGCGGCCGCGCCGATGGCGGTTCGATCTTTCAGGCGATCCGCGATGCCGGCGAACTGCGGTATCTCCATGGCGGCGGCGTCGGCTGCTATAACGAAGACGACAAGCCGACCGATCGGCGCAAGCTCTATCACCACCTGACCTTCTACGGCTTCCTGCTGTGCTTTGCCGCGACCTCGGTCGCCACGCTGTATCATTATCTGCTCGGCCGCGAGGCGCCGTATCCGTGGTGGGACCTTCCGGTCGTGCTGGGCACGCTCGGCGGCATCGGCTTGATCATCGGGCCGATCGGCCTGTTCCAGGCCAGGATGCGGCGCGATCCGGCGTTGCTCGACGAGAGCCGCTACGGCATGGATGTCGGCTTCATCGCCATGCTGTTCCTGACCGGCATCACAGGCATGGCACTTCTGCTCCTGCGCGAGACCGCTGCGATGGGGCCGTTGCTGGCGCTGCATCTCGGCGCGGTGTTCGCGCTGTTCATCACCATGCCCTACGGCAAGTTCGTGCACGGCATCTATCGCTTCGCGGCGCTGGTGCGCTACGCGCAGGAGCGGCGGACGGCGACGTGACCGTTACCCCGGCTGAAAGCGGCCCTCGCGCAGGAAGGCGATCGCTTGTTCGATTGCGACGGCGTGGCGCGGAAGCCCGGTATGGGACGCCTTCACGACGATATGGTCCGCCATGCCGGCCAGCATCGCGCTCTGCACCGACACCCGTCCGTCATTCGGCTTCGGCAGGACGAAGAGGCCGGCGACGGGATCGATGAAGCGGTTACCCGCGATGACGCCGACGGGATAGTCCACGGGCGTCAGCACGCCCGGCTGGGTTCCCGGCGTGGTGAGCTCCAGCGCGGCGGGCCCATAGAATACGCGGTAGAGCCGAGATCCGCTCAAGAGATCGGCGACCTCGCTGCCGCCATTCGGCGTGCCCAGCATCACGATGCCGCCAAGGCGAGGCGGCCGGTATCTTGCGATGTAGGCTCGCGCGACGAGACCGCCCATTGAATGCGCGACGAAGTGCAGCGGCGCGCTTCGTTCGGCGAAGCGCGCGATTGCCGGGTGGATATCGTCCGCAAGCGCTGCGATTGGCTTCTTGCGGCTCGCATAGTCGATGTTGAGCGTCGCGAACCTGCTTGCCTGGAGCGCCCGTTCCAGCTTGCTCAGGGAGGCAGAGGTCCGCGCGATGCCATGAAGCAGAACCACTCCCGGGCATCGCGCCTCGCCTGTTTGGGGCGCCCCGTGCATCTCTCGTTACGCCACCTCGCGCTCCGGTGCCGACGCTTGCTCGCGGGCCATCGTCGTTGCCGTGACATAGTCGGTCTTGCCGGTGCCGAGCAGCGGCACCTTGTCGACCACCATGATCGTCGCCGGAACGGTCAGCTCGGACGCGCCGATCGTCTTGGCCCGGGCCTGCATCGCGCTGCGCTCGGCGTTCTTCTCCGTCGTCAGCAGTACGATGCGCTCGCCCTTGCGCTGGTCGGGGATCGACACGGCGACCGAGGCGGCCTGCGGCCACAGCGTCGTCGCGATGCTCTCGACCGCCGACAGCGAGACCATTTCGCCCGCGATCTTGGCAAAGCGCTTGGCGCGGCCCTTGATGGTGATAAAGCCGGCCGCGTCGATCGACACGATGTCGCCGGTGTCGTGCCAGCCCTCGGCGAGCGGCTCGAGCACGCCGGGATTTTCGGCCCGCAAATATCCGAGCATCACGTTCGGTCCGCGCACCGAGAGGCGACCGCCGTCCTCGATGCCGGGGACCGGATCGAGCCGGCTTTCCATCAGCGGCGACAGGCGGCCGACGGTGCCGGGACGGTTGGCCATCGGCGTGTTCATCGCCAGCACCGGCGCCGTCTCGGTGACGCCATAGCCTTCGAGGATGCGGATGCCGTAGCGCTCCATGAACACCTGACGCGTCCGATCCTTGACCGCTTCGGCACCGGCGATCACGAGGCGCAGCGTGCGGAAGTCGTAGGCGTGTGCCGAGCGTGCATAGCCGGTGAGGAACGTGTCGGTGCCGAACAGGATCGTGGCGCCGGTCTGATAGATCAGCTCGGGCACGATCCGGTAATGCAGCGGCGAGGGGTACATGTAGATCGGAATGCCCGCCAGCAGCGGCATCATCATTCCGCCGGTCAGCCCGAAGGAGTGGAACACCGGCAGCACGTTGAACACCTTGTCATTGGCATTGGCGTCGACCCGCGCCAGCGCCTGCGCCGCGTTGGCGAGGATGTTGCGATGAGACAGCACCACGCCCTTGGGCGTGCCTTCCGAGCCCGACGTGAACAGCACGACGGCCGCATCATTCGCCTGGCGGGTGACGCGCGGCGCGGTGCCGGCGAGCAGGCCCTTGATCTTGTCGGTCAGACCGATCGAGGCGCGGACGTCCTCGAGATAGACGACGCGCGCTTCCGCCGAGATCGCGGCCATCAGCTTGTCGAGCTTGCCCTTCTCGATGAAGGCCTTCGAGGTCAGCACGGTCTTGACTTGTGCGGCCTTCATGGCCGCGAGGACGTTGACCGGGCCGGCGGAGAAATTGAGCATCGCCGGCACGCGGCCGATGTTCTGCAGCGCCATGAAGACGACGGCGACGCCTGCGGAGTTCGGCAGCAGTACGCCGACATTCTCGCCGGCCGTGGTGCCGGCTTCGAGCTTGCGGCTCAGGACCTGCGCGCCGAGGATCAGCTTGCGGTAGGTCAGCTTGGTACCGAGCGCGTCCTCGATGATGACCTTGCCGGTGTCGCGATCGCGGTAGGCGTGCCCGAGCGCTTCGAACAGCGTGTGGTCGAGCATGGCGTTCTTGACGAGGGCGTCGATCATGACGTCCTGGAGTGCGTTGCCGGCGGCGTTGCGGCGCGCCTTGCCCTTCAGCGACGGGTCAACCGGCAGCTTGACCGGCGGCAGGATGGTAACGGTCACGCGCGGGAACCAGGAGCGCTTGATCTGGCTGCTGTTGAGATAGCTGAGATGGGAGCGCTGCGCGCCTTCGATGCGGACCGGCACGACCACGGCGTCGGCCTTGTCCGCGATCATCGCGGTGCCGTCATAGACCTTCATCAGCGAGCCGGAGACGGTGATGCGTCCTTCCGGAAAAATGACCACCGGCTCGCCGGCGGCGACGAGCTTGATCAGGTCGCGCGCGGCCAGCGGCTTGGTCGGATCCATGGTGTAGTGCTTGACCACGCGCAGAAACGGCTTGGCCCACCAGGCCTTGGAGATGCCGGTATCGACAGCGAAGCTGGCGTCGATCGGCAGCACGGCGTGCAGCAGAGGGCCGTCGATCAGGCTGACATGGTTGGGCGCGATCAGCATGCGCGTGCCGGCGGGTGACAGGTTCTCGAGCCCGCGAACCTCAGTGCGGAACAGTGCACGGAACAGCAGTCCGCCGAAGTCGCGCACACCTTCCTTGCCCCACTTGGTCAGGACAAACCACACCGCGCCGAAGCTCGCGATGCCGAGGCCGAAGAAGATCCAGCCGACATGCAATCCGCCGGCCTGCAGCAGCGCGACGAACAGCGAGCCGACCACCATGAAGGCGGCCTGCAGCACATTGCCGGCGGCGATGATGCGGGCGCGCTCGGACGGCGCTGACCAGGCCTGGACGGCAGCAAAGGAGGGGACGACAAACAAGCCACCGCCGAATGCAAAGGCGACGAAGTCGATCATCATGCGCAGGCCCGCGAACGAGGTCGCGAAACCGGCCGCGGTGATGTCCTGGCCCTTGGTGGTCACGGCGATGGCCCAGGCGAGATCGAGGCCAGAACATCCCATGATGATGGCGCCGATCGGCACCAGAGCGAGGTTCGGGCGAACGTGGCTCAGGCTGGCGGCGAACAGCGAGCCGATGGCGATGCCGATCGCGAAGATCGCAAGACACAGCGTCACCACGCCCTCGGTGCCACCCACGACGTCCTTCACCAGCGCCGGCAGCAGCGACAGCACGATGGCGCCGACCAGCCAGAACCAGGAGACGATCACGGTGCCGTCCCACAGCCGGTGATCGGCGTGCAACGTTTTGAGGAGGCTGAGCGTCGAGGTCCAGGGATTGGCCGTGACGGGCAGTTCGGGCGCAGACGGCGTGGTCGCGGGAATACGGGAGGCGAAGGCCCAGGACAACAGGGCCAGCACGACCACGGCCGATGCGACCCAGCCCATATGCGCCGAGCCGGCCACGAACTGGCCGCCGGCGACGGTGCCGAGCAGGATAGCCATGAAGGTCGCGCCTTCGACCAGCGCGTTGCCGGTCGCGAGCTCGCCGAGCTCGAGCTGGTCCGGCAGCATGGAATATTTCACTGGGCCGAACAGGGCAGCGATGATGCCGAACAGCGCGAGCGCTGCGAACAGCAGCGGCACCGAATGCAGGAAGAAGCCGGCGGCAGCAAAACAAGCGGCGAAGATCTCGGCGAATTTGAGCCGCCTTGCGACGACGGACTTGACGTATTTGTCGGCGAGCTGGCCGCCGAGCCCGGACAGGATGAAATAGGGAAAGATGAAGACGGCGCCTGCGATCGTCACCAGCGCATCGCCATGGCCGGTCGCGGCACTGTAAAGCAGGATGATGACGAGTGCGTTCTTGAGCACGTTGTCATTGAGCGCCGAGAAGAATTGCGCCCAGAACAGCGGCGCGAAGCGGCGTGACGACATCAATTCCCTGATCATGACTAGTCCTGTTTTGAAAAAGGCAGCCTGAGATTCGTTACGTTGTCTGTGAAGCGTCACGACCGGAAGGGTATGGACGAACGATTGCAGGGTGACGAGGTTGCCGGCCTGCTTTGTCCCCTCGATCCCTCCGATCCTGTTGGTCTCCAGCTGGTCTCGTTAGGTTCGCAAATATCTGATTGCGGCCAGGTTCGGCCGGAGAAGCCTTGTCGGGATATCGGCCCAGCGGTGAGGAAAAGCTGAACCGCATTGTCTAGCGCCGCGGTGTCGATTGCGAATGTCGGGACATGGTGAGTCCTTTGTTGCAACCGGATATTGCATTCGAACCGATCGGAACGTGCCGGCTGCGCCCGTCTCAGGTGAGATGGCCGAGGTGGCGAAAGGGCGAGAGGCGGCCGAGCAGGCTGAACCGGCGGCCCTCGTGACGCGCACGGGCACGGCTCTTCCGCCACATCCGGAAGGTCGCGCGCCGCTCGGTGAGCACGCCGGCGATGTCGCAGGCATTTGCAATGCGATCGATCGGGGCCATGGCGAACCGCAGCAGGGCCCGGCCAAAGCCGGTCACGAGAGCAGCGGCGTCATCGAGGAAGGTGGCGGCGATATCAACAGCGAGGGTTTGCATTTTGCAGGTCTCCGGGTTAATTTGAACAATGTTCACATGAGTAGCTTGAAAATGAACAATGTTCAAGAAGAATCGTTGCGCGGGCAGAAAAAAAATCGGCGACGGCTTCAGATCGTGGAGATCGCCCGCGGCATCATTTCCGCTAAGGGGCTGAGATCATTGAAGGTTCGGGATGTCGCGGAGGCTGCCGGCTGCTCGGTCGGCAGCGTCTATAACGAGTTCGGCGACTTCGATGGGGTGATCCTGACCGTGAACCGGGAGACGGTTCAGGCGCTCACGGCGCGGCTGCGCGGAGTTCCTGCAGAGGATCCCGTTCGCCAGCTCTATGGACTTGCCGCGACCTATCTCGACTTCTTTGCCGAGCACGCCAACCTGTTGCGCTCGCTGTTCGAGCATCGGATGGAGGACGACCGTCCTTATCCCGACGACATCCTTCAGATGGTCATGGATGCCTTCGCGCTGATGCATCCACCCCTGGTGCGGCTATTGCCGGATGCGGATGACGTGAAGATCGCGCTGTTGTCGCGCACGCTGTTTTCCGCGGTGCATGGAATCATCTCGCTCGGCCTCGAGGAGCGCATGGTGGCCGTGCCGCCGCAGATGCTGCGCCAGCAGATCGAACAATTTGTTGACGCCCATCTCGCCGGCCTCGGCATTTTGCCTCGGCGGTGACGGGGCGGGCAGCGTCAAGCGCGCGCAGCTTCGCGTGGCCGGGCTGTCACGACGACGACGTCCGGTCTCCCGCCGTCGACCTGGACCCGGTTACGTCCCTTTTCCTTGGCGCGATAGCAGGCCGCATCCGCACGCCGCATCGCGTCCTCGAGCGTGGTGTTGCGGTCGGCGATGCAGGCAACGCCGATGCTGGCGGTCACCGCAAAGCAACGGTCGTCCCAGGCAAAATTGAACAGTTCGAACAATCGGCGCAGCCGTTCGGCGGTATCGACGGCTTTCGAGGGCGGGCACCGCGGCAGGATCAGGCCGAATTCGTCGCCGCCGAGCCGGGCCACCTGATCATGCGCATGCCGATCCTGTTGCAGAAGGCGCGCCACCTGGCACAGCAGGCGGTCGCCGGCGAGATGACCGCAGCTGTCGTTGACGCTCTTGAACTGGTCGAGGTCGAGCAGGATCAGGCCCAGCGAGCCCGCCTCACTATTGTCTAGCTCGCTTTGCAGACGCGCCTCGAAGGCGCGGCGGTTGGACAGGCCGGTCAGCCAGTCGTGCGACGCCTGCCAGGCCAGACGCTCCTTCTCGGCGTGCAAGGCATCCTCGAATGCCTGTCGCTGCAGCACCAACCGCCGCGTATGCCAGATCAGGAGCAGGATCAGCGTCGCGGCGGTGACGATGTTGATGCAAGTCAGCGTCAGCTTGATGGCACGGGAGCCTTCACCGAGGACAGTGGAGAACCGCTTGGCGTGCACCGTGAATTGGGTGTTGAGATCCGAGAGGCGCGACGACAGGAATTGCAGTCGGTCGTCGTCTTGAATGGGGCCGTTCTCCAGCTCGGAGCGGATCACCTCGCCGAACACGCTGAGCTCCAGCAGCATGGGATCGGTGGCAGCCCATTCGCGAATCGCTTCCTGGAGGAAGCTGACGCGATTGAAGTAGCGAAACAGCCAGATCAGTCCCGGCACGTCATCGGGATGGTTGCCGCCTTGCAGGAAGCCGATGCGGGCGACCTCGACGTCGACCGGATCGCGCTCGAGCGCCCAGCGCGCGAACTCGTCGCCAATGGGAACGGCGAGGGCGGCGCGGTATTGTGCGAACTGGCTGGCGTCGCCCGAATGCAGGTAGCGATGGAGGAAATAGACGGCGTTCTTCTGCGAGCGCGACCACAACGCTTCGCCTGCAACATAGGCGCGGACCGAGGACATCACCTCGAGGCTGAATCCCGCGATCGCCGCCTGGAGCAGGACGACCATCACGAAAGGCGAGACGAGCTTGATGACGTGAAGGAAACTGTGTCCCTTCGTCGACGTCGCTGTTCTGCGAAACACCCTGCGTTCCCCAAATCGATCAACGATCCCAGCGGAGCGTTGGCCTACAACGCGAAGTAGAGCAGAATGTTGCTTAACTCGACCTGAAAACGCGAGCGACTGCACCGCACGGTGAAGGCGCTGTGAAGTGGATGCGCGCAGATCGCGTCAAATACCGGTCAATCGGAACTGGCGCGGCATCGGCGAAACAATGCTTCGCATTCATCGTGCGCCGTTTACCCGATCGAGAGGAGTCCAGTCCGCTGCTAGAGCATGATGAGATAAGGCTCGATAGCCGCAAAGGCGAAGGTGGGCTCCCTCTCCTGCTAGCGGGAGAGGGTTGGGGAGAGGGTGCTTCCGCAATGGGATAATCCCCTAGTGGAGAGAGCCCTCACCCGGCGCTTCGCCATAGTGATCTTCCCCCGAAAAAGTGGACGGGTTTAAGCGGCTTTTAGCTCCATCTCGATCGGGGCGATATATCCGATCGCGGAATGGAGCCGGGTGCGGTTGTAGAAGCCCTCGATGAAGGCGAAGATAT